>Ga0334722_10001258_pt1 | contig 32688 bp, 22 predicted proteins | sample C3_bottom_MG_FD_207210 | JGI IMG/M metagenome (GOLD analysis project Ga0334722, IMG submission 207210) | Sediment microbial communities from Yellowstone Lake, YNP, Wyoming, USA - C3_bottom | ecosystem: Environmental > Aquatic > Freshwater > Lake > Sediment | place: USA: Wyoming | collected... | reverse complement strand
CTACTTCCTCGCCATACGCGAGGACCAGGACGCCGCCGAGTCGCTCGGCATCAACACCACGAAATACAAGCTCATCTCGCTGATGATCAGCGCCTTCCTCACGGGCGTCGGCGGCGCGTTCTACACCAATTACTTCGGCTACATCGACCCCGGCATCGTCTTCAACCTGCAGAACATCTCGATCCTGATGATCCTGATCGCCATCCTGGGCGGCGTGGCCACCATCTGGGGGCCCGCGGTGGGCGCCACGCTCTACATCCTGATCTCCGAGGGGTTCCGCGTCTTCATCGGCTCGGGCCACCTGGTCTTCTTTGGCGTCCTCATCATCGTCATCGTCATCTACTTCCCGAACGGCATCGTGGGCGCGATCAACGACCGCCTGGCGGCGCGAGCGCGATCCCGGACGCCGCCCGCGGAGGCTGCCGCATGAGCCTGCTCGAACTCGACGGCACCTCGCGCCGCTTTGGCGGCCTCCTGGCGGTCAACGGCATGTCGTTCGCCGTGGCCAAGGGCGAGATCGTGGGCCTCATCGGCCCCAACGGCTCCGGCAAGACGACGATCTTCAACCTGATCAACGGCTACCTGGAACCCGACGCCGGCCACATCCGGTTCAAGGGCGAGCCGATTGGCGGCCTGAAGCCCCACGCCGTCTGCCGCCGCGGCATCGCGCGCACGTTCCAGGTGGTCAAGCCGCTGGCCCGCATGACCGTCCTCGACAACGTGATCGTGTCCGCGTTCAGCCGCACGGCGCGCACGGCCCACGCCCGCGCGTTCGCCACCGAGGCCATCGCGTTCACGGGCATGACGCCGTGGATGCACACGCCCGCCCGGAGCCTGCCGCTCGGCATGCGCAAGCGGCTCGAACTCGCGCGGGCGCTCGCCACCGCTCCGGAGCTGCTGCTGCTCGACGAGAACTGCGCCGGCCTGAATCCGTCGGAGGTCGAGCACACGATGGCCATCGTCCGCCGGATCAGCGAGAGCGGCGTCACCATCGTGATCATCGAGCACAACATGCGGGTCATCATGTCGATCTCGGACCGCATCGTCGCCATCAACTACGGCACGAAGATCGCCGAGGGCGACGCGACGTTCGTGGCGAATCATCCGCAGGTCATCGAAGCCTACCTGGGTCCCGCGCATGTTGACGGTTGATCGCATCGACGCGTTCTACGGCGACGTGCAGGTGCTGTGGGAGGTGTCCTTCGAGGTGAAGGCCGGCGAGATTGTCGCGCTCATCGGCGCGAACGGGTCCGGCAAGACCACCGTGCTCCGCACCATTTCGAGCTTGATCACCCCGCGGCGCGGGTCCATCGACCTGGAGGGCACGCCGCTCCACACGCTGCCGGCGCACCGGATCATCTCGCGCGGCGTGGCCCACGTGCCCGAGGCGCGGCGGCTGTTCCCCGACATGACCGTCCACGAGAACCTGTTGATGGGCGCGCTCACGCCGGAGTCGAAGAAGGTGCGCACGGACACGCTGGAGTGGGTCTACACCGTGTTTCCGCGCCTGAAGGAGCGAGCCAGGCAGGCCGCCGGCACCCTCTCGGGCGGCGAGCAGCAGATGGCGGCGATCGCGCGCGGCTTGATGTCCAAACCCCGCCTGCTGATGCTGGACGAGCCGTCGCTCGGCCTGGCGCCGCTCATCGTCAACGATATCTTCCGCGTCGTGCAGACCGTGCACGCCCAGGGCGTCACCGTGCTCATCGTCGAGCAGAACGTCTACCGCACGCTCGGCATCGCCGACCGCGCCTACGTCCTGGAGAACGGCCGGACGACGATCACCGGCACCGGCGCCGAACTCCTGGCCGACGATCACGTCCGCAAGGCCTACCTGGGCGTGTGACGGGTCAGTCGGCCCAAAGCGCGCCCAGTTCCAGTTCGATCTCCGTGAACGGATCGGCGCGCACGACCTCCGTGCCGTGGTGGGTGGCCAGGAGGGTCCAGCGGCCGCCGTCGAGCCGCAACACCTCGAGCGTGCCGAGTGAGGGGTCGATCAGCCACGCGAGGGCCACCTGCTCGCGGGCGTAGATCGCCAGTTTCTTGGCACGGTCCAGTTGTGCGGTGGAGGGAGACAGGATCTCGCAGATCCAGTCCGGCGCCATGGTGAAGTACGCCGTGTCCGGCAGGTGCGGCATCCGTTCGCGGCGCCAACCCGACCAGTCCGGCACCAGGACGTTCCGGTCGAAGTGCAACTCGGGCTCGTAGAGGATGCGCCACCCGCCGGGGCCCCCGCGGCCCTCGTCAAACGGGGAGACGAGGCGCCCACCCAGAATCGATCCCGCCCTCGCATGCCGGGGTGCCGGCCGCGGACTGGCGTGCAGTTCACCGTCCACGATCTCGGCGACGACTGTGTCTGGAAGCGTCACCAGATCATCGTATGTGGCGGGACGATCGAGGGGAGGCACACGCGGCATCGGCTGGATCATAGCATCGTCCTAATGCAGGACTGATGCCGCCGAGGATTGTCGAGGAGACGCGCGAGTCCGGCACGTTTTCGCGGGCTTCGGCGATTCCCTTGGTATAGTGTGGCATCCATCGGAACGCGCGTTCCACGTCGGGCTGGAGTCCCGTGGTCAGGACACTGATGTGATCGATACCGAGGCCGACTCCGATCGCCCGTTCCTGAGCCTCGCCCCGGCTGCGAGAAGCCGGTACAAGTGGCTCGTGGTGTTCGCGGCCGGGCTGACGCTCGTCTACATCGGCGCCACGGTCTGGATGGCGCTGGTCGCCTACCGCGATTTTGGAGCGTCCCTCTCGCCTCTCTCCCGCTTCACGGAGGCGAGCGCCGTCATCGGCGAACTGGACGAAGCGATGACGATGTCCGCCCGCATGGCGGCGGCCACCGGCGACCACCAGTGGGAGGATCGCTATCGCCAGCTCGAACCCAAGCTGGATGCGGCCATTCAGCAGGCACGGACGGACGCCCCGGGGGCATTCGCGGGCGACGGCGCCCGTCAGGCCGATGAGGCCAATCGCGCGCTGGTCGCCATCGAACACCGCGCGCTCGAGTTGACGCGACTCGGCCAGCGTTCAGCCGCCAGCGCGCTGCTCTCGTCGGCGGACTACCACTCCGCGAAGGCCACCTACGCCGATGGCCTGCGTCGCATCCGTTCCGCGCTCGGAGCCAGCAGCAGCGTCCAGCTCACGTCGCTGCGTCTGCACGTGAAGTGGTCACTGGTCGCCGCGGCCGCGGCGCTGCCGATCCTGGTGATCGCCTGGATTGGCGCCGTGCGCGCCGAGCGCGGGTACGCCGCCGCGCGCCGCGCCGCGGAAAGCGACCTGCGCGCGAGCGAAACCCGCTACCGGAGTCTGTTCCAGTCCAACCCGCAGCCGATGTGGGTCTACGACCCCGCGACCCTGCGGTTCTTGACCGTGAACGACGCGGCCGTCGAAAACTACGGGTACAGCCACGACGAGTTCCTGGCGATGACGATCGCCGACATTCGCCCGCCGGAGGATCTGCCCCGATTACGGGAGACGGTGGCCCACGCCGCCAAGCAGGGCTTCGACGCGTCTGGCATCTGGTCGCACCGCAAACGCGACGGCACGTTCATCGACGTGGACATCCGGTCCCACAAGGTGGACTTCCTGGGGCGACCGGCGAAGCTGGTGCTGGCGCACGATGTCACGGAGCAGCGACGGGCCGAAGCGGCCACGCGATTGCAGAGCGCCGCCCTCAACGCCGCCGCCAACGCCATCGTCATCACCGATCGCCATGGATCGATTGATTGGGTCAACCCCGCGTTCACCTCGCTGACCGGCTATGCCCTCGACGAGGCGCTCGGCAGGAATCCTCGCGAGCTCGTGAAGTCGGGCGTCCACGATCGGGCGTTTTACACCGACCTCTGGAAGACGATCCTGGCGGGCGACGTCTGGCGCGGTGAAATGACGAACCGGCGCAAGGATGGCACCCTCTACGTCGTTGAAGAAACCATCACGCTCGTGAAGGACGCCTCCGGCGCCACCAGCCACTTCATCGCGATCAAGCGGGATCTGACCGCCGAAAAGCAGTTGCAGGCGCAGTTCCTGCAGGTGCAGAAGATGGAGACGGTCGGGCGCCTGGCCGGAGGCATCGCCCACGACTTCAACAACCTGCTGACCGTCATCAACGGGACAGCCGACCTGGCCTCAGCGCGGTTGGCCGAAGACGACCCGCTGCGCGCGGACCTCAAGGACATTCATGAAGCCGGCGAGAGAGCGGCGGCACTGACGCGGCAGTTGCTGGCCTTCAGCCGCAAGCAGATCATGAACCCGATCGTCCTGGATCTGCGTGCCGTGGTGGCGGACATGCGAAGCATGCTCCAGCGCCTGATTGGCGAGGACGTTGAACTCGTGGTCGTGGCGAGCGAGGGAGCGGGCCGTGTCAAGGCGGATCTTGGCCAGATCCAGCAGGTCGTGCTGAACCTGGCCGTCAACGCCCGCGACGCCATGCCGGCAGGCGGCACGCTGACCATCGAGATTCGAGACGTCGACGTCGGCCTGGAAGACGTGGCCACCCATCCGGCGTCGCGACCGGGACCACGGGTGATGCTCGCGGTGAGCGACTCGGGCGTGGGCATGGACGACACCACCCGGCTGCGGGTCTTCGAGCCGTTCTTCACCACCAAGCAGTCTGGCCAGGGGACGGGGCTCGGCCTCGCCACCGTCTACGGCATCGTCACGCAGAGCGGCGGCAGCATCCGGGTGGACAGTCAGCCCGATCGAGGGACAACCTTCACGATCCACCTGCCCCGCCTCGACGAGGCGTTGCCCGAAGGCCAGCTCGAAGCCCCGTCTACACCAGTCGCGGGAACCGAGACCATCCTCGTGGTCGAGGATGAAGAAGCGCTGCGCGCGGTTGCCAGGCGGATGCTGGAATCGGCCGGTTACACGGTGCTGCTGGCCCGCAACGGCCGCGAGGCGCTGCAGGTACTGGATCGGCACGACGGCACCGTGCATCTGGTGCTGACCGACGTCGTGATGCCGGGCATCAGCGGGCCGGAGCTCGTCGCCAGGCTGGCGGTGCTGTACCCGGAGATTCGCGTGCTCTACACCTCCGGTTACACCGACGATGCCATCCTGCGTCGCGGCATCACGACGGGCGTCGCGCATTTCATCGGGAAGCCCTACTCCCTGGGAGAATTGCCCCGAAAGGTGCGGGCGGTGTTGGACAAGACATCTGTCGAAGCCCCTGCCGAGTGACCCACAGAAGGCACCAACGCCCGGCGCGCCGGGTCTCGTCGCGCTCGACGCCCACCACATCTATGCTAGATTGTGGCGATCCCGCGTGCTTTCGCTGACCCTGCACGAGGCCACGCTGGCCGCGGCAACGAAGTCCCAAAGACAGTAGTCCGTCATGCCGACGCGCAAGACAACGTTCTCCACGACGGAACTGGCCCGTCACATCGGCTGTTCGGCAAAGTTCCTCCGCGACGAAATCGCCAGCGGGAACCTGCGCGCGGCCCGGATCGGCCACGGCGAGAAAGCCGGCACCCGGTTCGTCGTCGCGGCGGAAGAGGCCCACCGCTACTGCAAGCAGCTGGGGCTTCCGCCGATGACCGAATCGGAACTGCCGCCAGCGGTTGAAGTCATGTGGTCTGTCGCCAGAGAGGGCAGGACCCCCGCGTGCCTGATTCGGGATGGCGTCGTGGCGGATGCCAACGACGCGCTCGCGGCCGTCTCTGGATACTCGAAGGAGCAGATGGTGGGAAAGCCGACGAAGCCGTTCTTTGTCGCACCGTCCCAGGCGGTCCCATTCCCGGATGGCGTGCACCAGGAGCTGGTCCAGCTGCGGCACAACTCGGGGCGCGTGATTCAGTTCATCCTCACCCGCATCCCCGTGCCCTCCGACCACAACTACGTGACCACCTTCATCACGCCCGTCGATCCCGCCGCCAAGCAACGCACCTAGCGCACCAACGCACCCGGAGAACTGGACGTACCGTGCGGCTGGACCGTCTTGCAGCCACCAGTCGCGGCTGGCTACGGTATACGAGTGACAATCCGTGACGGTAGGCGACCCATGGCGCCATCAGACGCGCCGCTGCAGGGCTGGAAGGAAGTCGCCACCGCGCTCGACGTCGGCGTCCGCACGGCCCAGCGCTGGGAACGCGACGCCGGGCTGCCGGTGCACCGCATCCTGCGATCCCACAAGGCGCCGGTGTTCGCGATCAGGTCGGAAGTCGACGCGTGGCAGGCCCGCCAGACGGCCGCCGAGCCGCATCCCCGCCAGGCCGGCCGCACGGGCCCGGCCCGTCCGCGCCCCGACGGCGTCTCTCCGCTCGCGCGCGGCTGGCATCAGATCACCCGCATGGCCCTCGGACGCTTCCTCGGGCCTCGATAGCCCCTATCGCCGGCCGTTCCGCGACATTCCATCGGTCAATGACGACGAAGGCGAAACTGGCCGCGTCGAAGCTCGAAGAGCGAAGGCGGGCGGGTGCTTGCTCAGGGCACCCGCCCGTCTAAACCCGCCACTTCGTGCGCCGGTCAGCGCGTGGTAGGAGAAGTGACGGCGGGAATGGCGGCGATCGCCGCGGTGATTTCCTTCTGGGTCAACGTCACGCGGAGACTGTCCTGTCCGGCGATGTCAATCTGACTCAGGAAGTAGTGGTCGCCCACCTTCCGAAACTGGAAGGTACACGGTTCGGGATTGGTGGCGCGCGACGGTTCCACGGACTCCACGACCGTGAGCGCCTGCGACTGACTATTCGTGCTGGTGATCGCCATCACGTCCGCGTAGTCCTCGACCGGCGTCACGCGATATTCACCTGCCGGCAGCACGCGGCCGTCAACGATGAACGGGAACGGCACCTTGGCGGTGGCCGACGATTGCGCGAACGCCGACGGCGCGTTCAACGCGAGGACACAGAAACTCAGCGCGACGAGCGGGAGCCACTTCTTCATACGTCACCTCGGGGTTCAACCGGTCAGCGACCTATTCGCTGCACCTATTCGATAAGACGGAGGTGTGCCGGGGAAGTTGTGGCGGGTCTATGACAAGAGTGTGCCGACTCCGCGCAGGCCAACGGCAGGATCGTGGCGTCTGATCTAATGGAGTGCCGGCACCGCTCGGCCTACCGCCTGACGCCTATCGCGTCCGCGTTCCACAGGATCGGCGGCCGCAGCGGCGACGCCACCGCGCCCGCGACCCGCGTGCTGGTGGCCACGTACAGCCGCGGCACCGCGAAGTAGATCACCGGCAGGTTGTCCGACAGGATCTTCTGCGCCTGGTAGAACAGTCCCTGGCGCGCCACCAGGTTGCGCTCGGCGGCCATCTTCAACACGATCGCGTCCAGCGAGGCTTCCCACGGCGTCGCCGCCTTCGGCTGCTCCATGTTCCACACGTGCGCGCCGCCCGAGCTGAGCCAGAAGTCCAGGTTCATCGCCGGGTCGGTGTCCGTCGTCAGGAACCGGAAGTAGAGCGCGTCGTAATCGCCCTTCTGCATGCGGTCCACCAGCGCGCCCACCTCCAGCGCCACCACGTCCACCTGGATGCCGATCTTCTTCAGCTCGTCGCGGATGAACCCCGCGCCCTTCTCGAGCGCCGTGTTGCCCTTCTGCGTCAGCAGCGCGAACCGCACCGGCGCGTGCGTCGAATCCTGGAGGTACGCGTCGCCGCCGGGCTTCGCCATCCCCAGCCTCGTCAGCAGCGATCGCGCCTGCGCCGGATCGTACGGATGACGATCGATCACGTTGGCGTTGGCCGGGGGATACCAGGTCTTGTTCGATGGCGAGACCGGCCCCCACGTCGGCTCGGCCGCGCCCAGGAACACGGCGTTCGCAAACGCCTTGCGATTCACGCCCAGCGACACGGCCTTCCGGAACTCGACGCTCTGCAGCCACGGCCGCCGCGGGTCCCTGGCCTTGGCCTCGACCTTCAGGTTGAACCAGAAGGCGTCCGCGTCGTACGACAGGCCGGCGTCGATCAGCTGAATCTTCCCCGCCGCGGCCTCGCGCTTCAGCGCCGCGTAGTCGTCGAGCCGGATCTCGCTCTGCGTCATGTCCGCCTGCCCCGACTGGACGCGCAGCAGTTCGGCGTTCTGATCGGGCGTGATTTCAAAGGTCAGCCGGTCGAGGTACGGCAGCACCGTGCCCGCCCGATCCTTCCGCCAGTAATGCGGGTTCCGCACGAGCACCAGCCGCTCGCCGGACTTGTACTCCTGCAGCACGAACGGGCCCAGCCCTACCAGCGCCGCCGGCGCCGTCGCCGTGCCCCACTCCTTCCGGAGCGTCCCGGCCTTCAGCGCGCCCTCCAGCTTGTGCTTCGGCAGAATGGGCAGGGCATCGAGCAGCCGCAGGCCAGGCCCGAACGCCGTCGGGAACTTGATGGTCACGGTCGTGGCGTCGGTGGCCGTCACCACGAGCGGCTTGCCGCCCACCAGCACGGAGTCGCCCCACGGGCTCCCGGTCCGCTCGTCGTACGCCACCTGGAACGAGAACAGGACGTCGGCCGAGGTGAACGGCGTGCCGTCCGAGAACTGCACGCCGCGCCGGAGCGTCACGACGCAGGTCAGGCCATCACCCGCGCACGTGGCACGCTCGGCCAGCCAGGGTTCCAGCACCTGGGTGGCCCGGTTGACCCGCATCAGCTTCGAGTTCAACAGGCCGGTCACGACCGACGTGGCAAAATCTCGGCCGGCATGCGGATTGAAGCTCCGCGGCTCGCTCCGCAATGTCGCCACCAGGCTGCCGCCCTTCGACGGAAGCGCCGTGGCCGACGCGCCGGCTCCAGCCTGCGGCGCCGCACCCGGACGGGCGATCGCAATCGTCCCGATCGTCGCGATGAAAAGGCCAACCACGAGGGTGCGTGTGTATCGTGCGTTCGTCATGACGCATATCCTATCGCTGAATACCGGGTGCCCATCACCCGGACGTTCTCCTGCGCCGTCCCGGGACTACCGCCTCCTGGCCGCGATCTCCCGCCCGCCACCCGCCGCCTGCGCGGGGGCGTCGAAACTCACCTTCCAGACGGATGCGGACGCATCGCGCCGGTCCGCCTGCGCCGGAATCCAGCACGCCGGGCACGCGCCAGCCGCGCGCTGGTACGTCTCTCCGTTGCGCCACAGGAAACCCGCCCGCGTCACGTAGTCGATCGGAATCGGATTCGGGCCGGTCGGCCAGACCGCGCCCGTCCGCCACGCCGAGCCGTACGCGGTAACCTCGTCGATCGAGAGACGGCCGTCGCCGTTGGTATCGGCGGGATGCCAGTTGCCCGACGTCGCGCCCGCCGCCAGCACGCCCGCGTTCTCCGACCCGACATACAGCCGGCCGGCCGCCGACGCCGGGATGCTGACCGTGGTCGCCGCGACCGGCGTCACGCTCGACTCGACGGCACTCCACGTGACGCCGCCGTCCGCACTCGTGAACAGCCCGTCGTCATACGAGGTGGCGTAGAACGTCGCGGGACTGGCCGGATCGATGGCCAGGCCCGTCACCGACGACGGCGCGCCACTGACCGGCGTCCACGTCGCGCCGCTGTCGGCTGACCTGTAGATCCCATCCACCCAACCCGCCGCAAACAGCACGCCCGTGTGCCCCGGGTCGGGAACGACCCCGAGCACCACGCGGGCCCCGGTCCCCGTCTTCGTCCAGCTGCCGCCCCCGTTCGTGCTCTTGAACACGCCATCGCCTTCCGTGCCCGCATACACCGTGGTGGGCGTAGCCGGATCGGCGGCCAGCGCAAACACCGAGTGGTTCGTCAGGCCCGTGTTGATGGCCGCCCAGTGCGCGCCGCCATCCGTCGTCTTGAAGATGCCGCCGCCGTACGAGCCGGCGTACACCGTGCCGCTGGCGGCACGGTCGACGAGCAACGTGACGATCGGCGACCCCGACGACACCGAGATCCAGGTCAGCCCCGCATCCGTGCTCTTGTAGACGCCGCCGGTCCCCCCGTTGACGCCCGCGTAGACCACGTCCGGATTGTTCGGATCGGCCGCCAGCGCGGTCACTCCGGTTGCCGCCAGCCCCGCCGTCGAAGGCGACCACGTGGTGCCGCCATCCGTGCTGCGGTACACGCCGTTGCCGCCGGCGCCCCAGAGCTCCACGCCACAGTAGAGGGACGTGCCCGACGACATCAGGAGCGTTCGCGCGTTTCGCGAATCCACCACCAGCGCGCTGATGCCGCCCGCCAGGCCGGTGCTGCTCGCCGTCCAGCTGGCCCCTGCGTCCGCGCTCTTGAAGAGGCCTCCGCCGTTGGTGCCCGCGTACACCGTGCCCGCGGTCGCCGGGTCCGCCGCCAGCGCGCGAATCCCCCACTCCCGTGGCATCGACACGGCACCGAACGACGCCCCGCCGTCCGCGCTGGTCCTGACACCGTAGTAATTACCGACGTAGACGGTGCCCGCGGTCACGGAATCCACCGCCACGCTGAGGTCGTACCCGTTCGGGGCCTCGGAGAACTTGGTCCAGTTGGCCCCGCCGTCCGTGCTCTTGTAGACCCAGTCGCCGACGGCGTACACCACGCCGGCCGTGCGCGGATCGAATGCAAACGCGCGGACCACTCCGGACCACTTTGTCCACGACGCGCCGGCATCCGTGCTGACGAACAGCCCGTTGTCGGTGCCCGCAAAGATCGTTTTCGCGTCGTGCGGGTTGACGGCCACCGCCGGAACGAACCCGTCGATGGCCGAGGCGCCGAGCGGGGTCCACGTGACGCCGCCGTCCGTGCTCTTATGGACACCGGTCCCGTTGGTGCCCGCATAGACGACCAGCGAGTTCCCGGGATCCACCGCCAGCGACAGGACGTTCAAACCGGTGGCGTAGAGGGACCACGCGGTGCCGCGATCGACGCTCTTGTAGACGCCCGCCGTCGTGCCGGCGTAGACAATGCCGGGATCCTGCGGGTCGATGGCGAGCGCCTCGACGTCGAACTTGCCCTTGTGCTGCAGGACCGGCAACCAGTTGCGGCCGCCGTCCACGCTGCGGACGACACCCGTGGACCACAAGGCCGCGTACACCATCTGCGGCTGGACCGGATCGACGGCAATCGCGCGGATGCGGCCGCCCTCGGGCAGTTGCATGCTGCGGATGAACGGCCCCGTCGCCGTCCGGACGGTCAGCACTCCCGCGCGGCTGTTGGCCGCAGCCACGCTATTCGTGAACACAGCACGGTACTGCTTCAGGCTGTCCGCCGCCGCCGCCGTGAACTTGTACGAGGCGCCGGTCGCGCCCGTGATACTGGTCCACGTGCTCCCGCTGTCCGCGCTAACCTGCCATTGCACCGTGGGCGCCGGAGTGCCGTCCGCCAGCGCGGCAAACGCCGCGCTGCTGCCGCTCATCACCGTCGCGGCCACCGGCTGGACGATCACCACCGGCCCGTTCTGCAGCGTCAGCGTCGCCGCCGCGCTGGTGGCCGTGCCCTGGCTGTTCGTGAGCACCACGCGGTACTGGCGCAGGTGATCCGACGACCCGGCGGTCACGCCGTAGCTCCCGCTGGTCGCTCCGCTGATGTTGGTCCACGTGACGCCGCCGTCCAGGCTCTCCTGCCATTGCAGGGTTGGCGCCGGCGTGCCGCTGGCCGCCACGCTGAATGTCACCGACGCGCCCGAGACCACCAGTTGCGACGACGGGCTCGTCGTCACCAGCGGCGCGCCCTGTACCTTCAGGACTGCCGCCAGGGTCGTCGCCGTGCCCGCCGTGTTGGTGAAGACGGCGCGATACTGATTCAGGTGAACCCCCAGGCTCACAGTGAAGGTATACGTGGTGCTGGTGGCCCCGCCGATGTCCGTCCACGTCGTCCCGCCATCCGCGCTGACCTGCCACTGCACGGTCGGCACGGGATTGCCGGCCGCGGCCGCCGTGAAGGTGGCGGTGCTCCCGATCGCCACCGTCTGCGCGGACGGATCCGTGGTCACGACCGGAGCGGCATTCGTCGTGGCCTGGCGGAAGTTCGCCACGGTCAACGCCGTCTCGTTCAGCGTGAGATGGTCGTCGGCATCGCACGCCATGTTCGTGAAGTCCTTCTTGGGGCAAGTGGACTTCGTGCCGCCCGCGATCCCCATCGGTGCGGCCCCGTAGCCGCTCGGGGACGTCTTCAGCGGGTTGGCCCAGTACAGCAAGCGCGCGCAGGTGATGTGCTGGTCGTCGCACGCGTCGCTATAGGACATCACCGTGCGGAACCGGTTGACCGGGTCCACGTAGCCGTGCGCGTACGTGTGGGGCTGGATCCCGCTGTCCACGTACCAGTCGTGCCGCGCGCCCATGTTGTGGCCCAGCTCATGGGCAAACGTGTACTCCGGGCTGATGCACGACTGTTCGACCACGCTGAAGCCGTTCGGCTCGAACGCGCTCGACACGGTGGCCATCTGGTAGCCGATGCCGCACGCGTTGGGAGTGACCGGCGACGTGATCAGCATCGTCAGGTCCGCGCCGTAGGAGTCCCGCAGCGTCGCGGCCGTCGTTCCCAGTGCGGTCGACGGCGTGGCGAGGGCCTCGAGGTCCACGGTGAGGTCATTGGACTCCGTGTAGGTCACCTTGGCGGGACCGACGAGATGGAGCCGCGGCGTCACGCCGCTGTTGGCGTACGACGTGTTCGTTTCGCTGATGCCCAGGTTGATGCGGGCGAGCATGGCGCTGGTGCCGCCACCAGCCGTCTCCGCGGCCGCGGTGTACAGCACGAGCACGTCGATCAGCGACCCGTCGTCGCGCGCCGCGACGGGCGCGTCTGCCGCGGCCCTCTCGGGGCGTGCCGCCCGATTCGCCACCGGCGCCTTCGGCTCGAGCTCCCGCAGGTACTTCGACTGGTCCACCTGCCGCACTTCGTGCAGGCCGTTCCCGACGTACTGCACCGTGTAGAAGGCGTCCCGGGTGGCGATGCTGCCGGCGACGACGTCGCCCACGCTGGCCAGAGTGACCGTGCTCATGTCTACGCCGGCCACGTGGCCGACCCACGTAAAGCCGCCGGACGCCTCGTCCACGCGGTCCAGGACGGCGGTCAGCGTCACGTCGCCGAACAGGTTGAGCGTGATGGTGGCCGGTCGGCCGACCGGCAGGACCGGGGAATCGGCCGCGCGCAGCACGCCCATGTTGATGGTCACGGGACGCGAACGCACGACGGCGCGGTCGGTTCGGCCCGACGCCGCGCTCCGGGCGGCCGCGCCGGGACTCGCGTCGCGGGCCGGCGCAACGGCCATTTCAAACAATGAGGGCGCGGCTGCGCCCAACTGCCCGGAGGATGCAGGTCCGCTCGCGGACAACATCACCCCCAGGCCTGCGATAAGCGAGACAGCGGAAGCCAGTCGAACGACTGACTGTCGTCGGATTCGCATGCACCCTCCCCGGGTCTAGTTGGAGTGCAAGAATCCTACCACCGAAACACCGACCATCGCTGTAGGTGAAACCAGGCCTGCCGGCCGTCCGCCGCCCTTGCCCCGCCGAAGCCGGTTCGAGGACGCTAGGGCGAAGGCGGGTAGCGCCTATATGATTTCCCCATGACCCCGCCTCCTCTCATCGAGGCCCGCTCCCTGACGCGCGAGTACGACGGCGGCGCCGTCGTGGCGCTGCGCGGGGCGACGTTCGACGTCCGCGCCGGCGAGTTCGTCTCCATCACCGGCCCGAGCGGCTGCGGCAAGTCGTCGCTCCTGAACCTGCTCGGCGCCCTCGACACGCCCACCGCGGGACACGTCCGCTACGACGGCCACGATCTCGCCGCGATTGACGACCTGGCGGCGTTCCGCGCGCGCACCATCGGCTTCATCTTCCAGTCGTTCCACCTGCTCCCGACGCTCTCCGCGATCGAGAACGTCCAGGTGCCCATGCTCGAGTCCGGCCTGACGCGCGCCGGACGCCGCGATCGCGCTGCCAGCCTGCTCGGCGCCATCGGCCTCAGTCACCGCTGCCACCACCTGCCCGCCAAGCTCTCCGGCGGCGAGCGCCAGCGCGTGGCCATCGCGCGCAGCCTGGCCAACGAGCCGAAACTGCTGCTGGCCGACGAGCCCACCGGCAACCTGGATAGCGCCAGCGCCCGCAGCGTGATGGCCCTGCTGCAGCAGATTCACCGCGACCGCGGCATGACGGTGATCCTGGTCACGCACGACGCGCAGGTGGCCGCCACCGGCACCCGCACGCTCGCCATGCTCGACGGCCTCATCGTCTCCGACACCGCGGCACCCGCGCACGGGTCCGGCCAGGAAAGCTGAGGCGCGCTTATGTCCCTGTTGACCATCGTCTTCAAGAACCTGCGCCACCGCCCCACGCGCAGCCTGCTGACCGCGGTCGGCATCACCGTGGGCATCGCCGCCGTCGTGGCGCTTACGGGCCTGGCCAGCGGCTTCCAGAAGAGCTGGGAGGATTCCTACCGCGCCCGCGGCACGGACCTGATCCTGGCGCGTGTCACCAGCCGCGACCCGCTGCCCACGCCGTTCTCGATGAAGGTGACGGACACGCTGCGCGCGACGCCCGGCATCACCGCCACCGGCGGCGTGCTGGTGGACCTGATGAGCATCGAGGACTCGCCCACGATCCTCGTCGGCGGGTGGGAAGCCCATTCGTTTCTCTGGACGCACCTGCACGTTGACGCGGGCCGCCTGCCCGCCGGCGAGAACGAAAAGGTGATCATGCTGGGGTCGATTGCCGCCGAGGTGATGAAGAAGAAGGTGGGCGACACGGCGCAGCTCGACACCGAGTCGTTCACCGTGTGCGGCATCTACACGAGCGAGTCGCTCTCCGAGAACGGCGCCATCGTGATGCCGCTCGGCAGCCTGCAGGCGCTCACCACCAAAGAGGGCATGGTCAACTTCGTCAACATGAAGGTGGACCCGTCCCTGGACCCGGACGAGCTGGCGCGGCTGCGCGAACGGATCGAGAAGCAGTTGCCGGGCTTCGAGACGTTCTCCACCACGGAGGTGTCGCAAGCCAATATCGCCGTCCAGATCTCCAAGGGCATGAGCGTGGCCACGTCGCTCATTGCCGTCGTCGTGGGCGCGGTTGGCGTGATGAACACCGTCCTGATGAGCGTCTTCGAGCGCCTGCATGAGATCGGCGTCCTGCTGGCCATCGGCTGGCGCCGCCGCCGCATCGTCACGATGATCCTACTCGAGTCCGTCGTGTTGAGCGTGCTCGGCGGCATCGCCGGCACCATCCTGGGCGTGATCGCGCTGCGCATCCTGGAGTGGACGCCCATCTTGCGCGGCCGCATTGCGCCGGACCTGAGCTTCCTCGTGCTCGGTGGCGCGATGGCCGTCTCCGTGGTGCTGGGCGTGCTCGGCGGCCTCTACCCGGCGTGGATCGGGTCGCGCATGTCGCCCACCGCCGCGCTACGATACGAATAGCGGTCCGCATCTCTGGTGTAGGCCGGGGCTCGCATCTCTGGTGTAGGCCGGGGCTCGCATCTCTGGTGTAGGCCGGGGCTCGCATCTCTGGTGTAGGCCGGGGCTCGCATCTCTGGTGTAGGCCGGGGCTTTAGCCCCGGCGTGTCCGATGTAGGCCGGGGCTTCAGCCCCGGCAATGTCCGATGTAGGCCGGGGCTTCAGCCCCGGCATGGGGCGATCGATTGATGTCCACCGTCTGTCCGTGGAGCAACGGCCAGGTTCGGCCGCGTGCCTTCGTGCTGCTGCTGGTGCTGGCGTTCCTGCTGAAATACGCCGTCGCGATGCTGCTGGCCGCAACGCCCTTGCAGCGCTCGGGCGCAACCGGGCTGTCCGCCTCCGACCTCCTGGCCAGGGTCTACGCGCACCAGGACACCACCGGCTTCAACATGCGCGGGCGCGTCGAGGTGAAGGCGAAGAACGCGCCCAAGCCCACCGTCATCCAGGTGCGTGCGGTCGGCAAGTCCGATGGCAGGTCGAGCCGCATCCTCTACCAGGCGCTGTGGCCCGATGCGTTGAAGGGCCGGGCCGTTGTCGTCGATCGGCCGGACCATCACACCACCGGCGGGTTCTTCTTCACACCGCCGGACGTGACGACACCCATCACGGCCGCGCGGTACGGCGACGCGATCCTCGGGACGGACATGACCGTGGAGGATCTGGCCGACGACTACCTGTGGTGGCCCAATGCCACGTTCGCCGGCGACGACAAGGTCGGCAAAGACGCGTGCCGCATCGTCGAGTCGCGTCCGCCCGCCGGCATCACGTCCACGTACGCGCTGGTTCGCAGTTGCGTGTCCACAACGAAGCTGCTCGTCCTGCGCGTGGAAAAGATCAAGGCCGATGGCACCGTGGCGAAGCGATTCACCGTCAAGCGCACGGTGCGCAACGGGGACGTCATCACGCCCCGCGCGCTTCAGATCGACAACCTCGAGCGCGGCAGCGTCACCACGATCGACATCACGAGCGGCGATCGCGGCATCGTCACGGCGACGCTCGACTTCTCGATCGCGAAACTCCGGACGCTCGGGAAGTAGGAGTCGCCTCGGCGCCAGGCTAGAACGCCGTCACGATTCCGATCGAGAACCGGGTGCCCTCGCGCTCGAACTCGCGCCCCAGTTCGAACGTCAGCCGGATGTTGCGCGCCAGCAGCCGCCCCACCGCCGCCGACACGCTCTCGTACCTCGCGTTCTCATCGTCGGACGTCACCTTGTTGTACAGGCCCGCGATCGACCACTTGCCCTCGGCGCCCTGCGGCAGGTAGACGATCTCCGCGAACCCGCCGCGTGTCTTGACGTCGCTGCCCGGCATCGTGGCGCCGAACCACGGGTTGTCGTCGCGCCGCTCCAGGTACTCCGCGTTCAGCTGCGTCCGGTCGTTGAAGGTCACCACCAGGTCGGGTCCCCAGTACTCCGTCCGGTTCCGGCTGCCATTCGCCCCGGCCTCCATGCCGAAGTAGTAGAGCCCGCCCAGCCGCACGAGGCCGACTTCCTTGGCCACGCGCACCGCCACGTTCTTGTAGTTGTCCTTGTCGAAGTTGTCCAGGTCATCGGCCATCTCGATGCCGTTGCCGTTCACCACCTGCACCACGGTCTCCAGGCCGCCCGGCAGGTCGGTGGCCGCGATCACGCCCCGGTCGTACGTCAGGTCGACGGCGACATCACCCACGTGCGTCTTGAAGATCTGGTAGTCGAACCGCGACAGGCGCAGCTCCCGCTTGAACATCGGGTCGCACACCTGGAACTGACCCACGGTCAGGTCCACAGGCACGCCGAACACCTTATTGAACTGGAGCCACGCATCCTCGATGCCGGCCGGTCCGCCCTTCTCGATGATGAAATACGTGTAGTACGAAACAGTCTTGCTGATGGCGCCGCCCGACAAGATCTTGAACACCCACGGGGATTGAAAATCGGTCTGCAGCGCGCCCTGATTGCCCCAGCCGACGTGCCCCTCGAGCCGCATCGCCAGCGGCAGGTCGCGCATCAGTTGCAGCGTCGGGTCACCCGTATCTATCGTGGCACGCGGCGGCTCCTGGCTGGGGTCTTCCAGCCGGAACCCGCGCGCGGCAAACGCCTCGCCGAACGGCCTCAGTTTCGGCACCGGGGCGTGACACGTCGAGCACGAGAACTGATACTTGCGCGCGAACGCCGGAATGGCATCCGCCGGCGCCGCAGCGATGCCGATCAGCACGGCCGCCAGCATGCACGCACCGGACACTCGTCGGAACATGGCGCACCTCATGGCAGGATCTGGAACGTGGTTGAGTGGCTGTTGACCTTCACCGGCTCGGATTCCTCGCGCGGCACCTTCATGAACTCCGCCACCGACGACACCAGCCGCGAGTAGAACACCTCCGCCGTCACCACCACCGGGCCCGGCGGCAGGTTGTTCGGCAGCTTCCACGTGTACGTTTCGTTCACGGCCAGCAGCGGCGCCAGCCGGTAGTCCGGTCCAAAGCTCGCGGTATTCCACTGCGCGATCGTCATCCGCCCCTGCGGATCGAGATACGGCATCCGGAAGATGCGGTCGCCGGCAGGCACTTCGCCATCGCGCTTCAGGCCCTTGAAGTCCGCCAGCCCCTTGATGTCGCCGATGTCCTGGTACGCCAGCGCGTCGCCCGCGATCGTGTAGTCCTCGCCCGCAAAGCCTTTCTTATCGACCGGCAGCGTGTAGACCTGCCCCTTGGCGTCGCGCGCCGTCACGTGCGCCCACAGCACGCGCTCCTCAGCCGAACCCGTCGGCACCTTGTGCCCCGCCTTCGCGTTGACGAACACGGCCGTGAGCTTCACCGTCTCCCCGGGCTCGGCCTCGCGCACGGCCGGGTGGAGGCGCACTTCGATCACGCCCGCCAGTTTCCCCGGGTCGTGGGCGCCGTGGAACAGGTGCTGCCGCACGTCCGGCAGGTCCGATCCCATCGACGCGCTGCGGCCCGCGGCCGGCGGCATGTGGCACTCCTGGCACACGATGCCCCGCTTGCCGTGCCAGTTCTCCTTCCACTCCAGGTGCGTGGCCTTCACCCACGTGCCAAACGGGCTCTTCTCGTTGTGGCACGTGCCGCAGAACTCCGCGGTGCGGAGAAAGGGATTCTCCTTCGTGATGTGATGCGGACTGGTGACCCCGGCGCGCGGCCCCTGTTTGATCTTGCCGGGCTCCGAGATCCAGTTGAAGTTGAAGGGCGTGTCGCCTTCGAACCCGGTAATCGTGTGGCACAGGTCGCACGTCACCGATTCATTGGCGCGCGACTTGGCGCCGGGCAGCGGCGGCGGCACGTCACCCGCCAGGAACGACACGGGCGCGTGACACCCGTTGCACCCGGCCTTTACGCCCGCCACCTTCGGCTCCTTGTCCGCGTGCGGCACGGCCAACTGGAAGTACTCGATCTCGTCCCAGTTGTGCGTGTAGGCCTGCGACATCATCGCCTGCTCGTGCTGGCGGGAGATGGCCACGTGACACGGCGCGCACGCCGCGGGCCGCTCGTAGTTGTCGTACTTGCGCGTGCCCTTCGCGGCGTCGCCGGCTTTCGGCGGCGCCTGCGTCGCCACGATGGCCACGCCCGCGACGACAGCAATGATGAGGGGGGCGAAGAAGAACCGCTGGCGCATGTTCACCTCGCTAATCCGGGATTCTACACCTGGGGCTTGAGGCAAACGCAATGGCGCCAGACTCGATCCACGGAGACCTGGCCGATGACCATCTGGCCCCCCATTCGCCAGCGTCTACTTCCCCGCCGGCCACGCCTACGCGACGATGTCCTTCGTCTCTTTCATCAACGTCGGCGGGACTGTGGCTTCCTGTGCGCGATTCTGGCACGGGCTCGGAACTCTAGAGCGCAGGGTCGGACAGCAGTGTCGGACAGCGACGCCTCATTGTCGCTATTGATACACTTCCGCGCGAATATGCACGCGCTCGTCTTGATCTTCCCAACGATCAGCGTATGCTCGCAACTGGCGGACCGTAGTGGGTTCCGCTACCGCACGTCAGCGGGGGTCAATCGCCGAGGTTCTTGGAGCTGGTCGCAGCCAGCCGTTGGCGATCCGAACGTGTGGGAACCCGTCGAGGCACGACGCCTACAATTGAGCGCTCGGAAACCTTGGGCACTTCGCCCCATCGAGCCGCGATCTGACCGTGACCACGACTGGCGGGAGAGCGTCCCGGCGCGCCGATCGGGGTGGGCAGGCCGGCACGACCCGCGCGTCGAGAGGAACGACGGACTGCGCGTCGGAATCGGGAACACACGGTCGCCAGAGAAGGCGTGCCGAGGGCGTGGGCAAAGCATCGCGTCGTCGTCGCACATCTCGTCGTCAGCCGTCACGTCGGCGGCCGCTGGAGTCACATTCCTCGCAGTCTGTGCTCCTCCACGAGTCCGTAGCCGCGTGTCGATGATCGTCGCCGTCTCCGGCTCGCCTCGAACGCGGGGAGAGCCGCGGGTCTTTAATCCCGTCGTTTAGAAGAAGGAGGTGTCCCATGGGGTGCTTGAGGAATACCAAACGTACTTTGCTTTTTGTGGCCCTGAGCCTGCTCATCGTCCTGACCTTAGCAGGACCGGCGTGGGCGGGTGATGGGCCTCTAGCCTTGACCAAAGGTGCGGACCGGCTCACGGCGATACAGAACCCAGATGGTGGATGGGCTTGGCCACCCACAGGGTCGAGTGCGCAGAATACCGTTGGGCCAATCGCGATGGGGCTGGCCCAAGCCTATCGTTCAACTCACGGCAGCACCCATTATTCTGCGTTGATCGCCGCTGGGAATTTCCTGCTGGCAAAGACGAACAACTTCTCTCCCTCTGACGGCTATCTGGCAGCGCAACTCGACCGTGTTTTTGGGGTTACCACCTATACCGTCCATGTGAAGACGCATTTTTTTGACAAGCTTGCATCAGGGTCATACCGTCGTGGTGGAATTGGAACCTCGTACACCACTGAAGCGTACGTGCAACTGATCCGTACGAGCCGGGCTGGGAGTCAAGCCAACATGGCTGCCTGGGACATCGGTTTGGGTCTTGTTGGAGCGGCTTCGGTTGGGGCAGACACCTCAGCATGGATTGCAGGTACGAAGGCAGAAATCAACGAACTGGATGGCAACACTTACTACGATGTCATTGGATTGGCTGGCGCCATCTACGGTCTTGCCTTTGTCCATGAAGACTTTGACCCAACGGCAGGGCAGCACAGTGCGGCTTCGAATCTTACCGACCTCGCAAATATCCTCGCAACCTACCAGTTGGCGAGCGGCGGCTTTACCTGGAACTCAAACTATGTGATAGAGAACGATGCTAATGAGATGATTCAGGAGACCGCCTATGCAGTACTGGCACTTGATGCGGTAAGTCGTATAAGTCCTACGGCCTATGCCGTTAATGCTCTGAAAGCACGAGATTACTTGATTTCAGTGCAGTTGAGTACCGGCGGGTGGAGAAACTGGTCGGGTGAAACGGAGAACAACGAAGTCACAGGCGAGGCCTTGTGGGCTATTGCCAATGACACGACGGCGCCGACCGCGAGTCCGACCCAGAGCCCGGCCGCGAACGGTGCCGGCTGGAACAACAGTGACGTCACCGTCACCTGGAACTGGGCTGACGCCGCCGGCGGGTCCGGAATCGACCCAGCCGCCTGCACCTTGAGCAGCCTCGCGTCTGGCGAAGGCACGTTCACGCTCAACGCGACGTGCACGGACCTGGACGGGAACACCCGAACCGCCACCTACACGGTCAAGGTCGACAAGACCGCACCGTCGATTACCGCTCATGCGGCCGTGACGGCCAATGCCACGAGCCTTGCAGGAGCCGTTGTGGCCTACACGTCGCCGACGGCCTCCGACGACGGGAGTGGCGTGGCGGCAACAGCGGCCTGCGCGCCTGTTTCGGGCAGTTCGTTCGCGATTGGCACGACGCCGGTCACCTGCACGGCAACCGATGCCGCTGGCAACACGGCAAGCGGAACGTTCACCGTCACCGTCAACAGACCGGTGCCGACCAACGCAAACCAGTGCAAGAACGGCGGGTGGACGTTGGCCGCCCGGACGAACGGCACGCTGTTCAAGAACCAGGGGGACTGCGTGAGCTACGTCAACACCGGCAAGTAGCTACTTCTCGGAACCAGTCGGAGATTCATTCACTTTCAAGGAGCGGGCAAGTCCTTCGGGGCTTGCCCGGTTTCTTGAACGCCAACCCCGCCCTTCGCGAGCGCGGTGTCAGCGCCAAGCCGACGTCACACCAGGACTACAGCGACGCGGCTGGCGAAGGCGCCTCGGCGCCAACTTGCCCGCCGCCCCAACGCCCCGCCGCACGCGCGTATAATGGCGCCACACCATACGACCGTTTGACGATGCGCGTCGCCCAGCCACTGCGGCTGAGCCTTTACGAAAGGTGCCGCCGGTGGGACCCACGCTGGAACCCGGGCAAGTTGTCGCGCACTACCGCGTCATCGGCCCCATCGGCGCCGGCGGCATGGGTGAGGTCTACCTGGCCCACGACCTGACGCTGGAGCGCAACGTCGCCCTGAAAGTGCTTCCCGCCGACCTCGTCTCGAACGAGCAGCGGCTGCGCCGGTTCGTGCTCGAGGCCAAGTCCGCTTCATCGCTCAATCACCCGAACATCATCACCATCTACGAGATTGGCCACGCCAGCGTCCAGTCAGGCAACGCCACGGCGCCGGGTCCGGGCGACGGCCCTTCCGTGCATTTCATCGCGATGGAGTACATCGACGGCGACACGCTGGGCGAGAAGATCTATCGCGACAAGACGGATCCGCGAACGCTGCTGGGCTACCTGACCCAGGCCGCCGAAGGCCTGGCCAAGGCCCACGCCGCCGGCATCGTCCACCGCGACCTGAAGCCCGGCAACATCATGGTGACCAGGGACGGCTTTACCAAGGTCCTCGACTTCGGCTTGGCGAAGCTCACCGATCGCGGCAGCGACCCGGGTTCCGAGACACGCACCGCCGCCGTGGAAGATCTCACGGGCAGCGGCGGGATCGTGGGGACGGCCGCCTACATGTCGCCGGAACAAGTGGCGGGCAAGGCGATCGACGCCCGTTCGGACATCTTCTCGTTCGGCTGCATGCTCTACGAGGCGGCCGCCCGCAAGCGTCCGTTCGCCGCAGAGACCGGCGTCGAGACGATGAACAAGATCCTCAATGAGAAGCCGGCGCCCCTTGACGAGATCAGTCCGGCAGTTCCGGCCGACGTCCGCAAACTCGTCCGACGCTGCCTGGCCAAGAGCCCCGATCAGCGCTACCAGTCGATCAAGGACGTCGCCATCGAGCTGCGGGAGATGGTGGATGAATACGAGTCCCTGCCGCGATCCGGGAGCTCCGGCGGTTCGGTCTCCAGCGCCATGGTGCAGGCGCCCGCGCGCCGCTGGTCCGTGTTGCAGATGGCCGGAATCGCCGCGGCCCTGCTCGTCGTCGCAGGCACCGCGGCTGCCTGGCTCTTCGTCTGGCGCGGCGGCGCGGCCAAGCCAAAGGCTGACGACGCACTGCAGACGCTCAGGATCACGAGCGTCGTCTCTGGCCGTGACATCAGAGACCCGTCGATCTCGCCGGATGGACGGTATCTTGCCTACGTCAGGACGGTCGGCGACCAGTTCACGCTGGTCGTGCGGCAGATCTCCTCCGGGAGCAACGTCACGATCATCGCCGGGCAGGGGCCGAACATCAGCCGGCTTCGATTTGCCCCGGATGGCGACTATCTCTACTACCTGTCAACCGATGAAGCGTCTCCCGGCTACTCGGCGCTTTTCGTGATTCCGTCGCTCGGCGGAGCGCCGAGGAAGATCGTCGACGACGTCGACTCGAGAATCACCTTCGCCCCGGACGGAAAGCGCGTGGCGTTCGTCCGGAATGTCATTCGCACGCACGACAGCCAGATACTGATCTTCGATCTCGCCGCACGCACCCAGCGCATGGTGGCCATCGTCAATCCGCCGGAGGCTGTGAATCCTCGCGTCGGGCTGCACTGGTCACGGGACGGTCGCACGCTGACAACCCTTCTCGCGTCCACTGCCGGCTCTGGCGGCGATTACCGCATGGCCACGTTCGACGTCGACACCGGACGGCGGGAGAACGTCGCCCAATGGGGGCACCTGGCGGTCTTCAGCGGTGCATGGTTGATGGGTGGACGGCTCTTCGTGGGCGGGTCGGATCCGTCCATGTTCCTCGCCCAACTGCTGGAACTGTCCCCGGGAAGCGCTCGCGGGCGGCGCATCACCAACGACGATAGCAACTACGATAGTCCCAGCGCGTCGGCCGATGGCACCACGCTGGCCGCCCTCCGAGTGTCGCCCTCGCTGACGCTCTGGACCGCATCGATCTCGGGCCAGGGCCAGCCCCGCCAGCTCCCGATTGGCATCAACAACCCGTTGTTACCCAGGACGACTCGTGATGGCACCATCCTGTTCCGGCGCTTCGGTGGCGAGCGGTTGGCCATCTGGAGGGCGGAACCCGACGGCAGCACTCCCCGCCAAGTCTCTCCGGACACGCTGGACATCGCGGGGTACAGACCGATTCCCGGCACCAACGCCCTAGTCTTCACGGGTATCGGCGATGACATGGTGTCCCACCTGTGGCGCATGGACCACGATGGCAGCAGCCTGGTCCAGTTGACGCGAGGACCGGGCGAGACACTGCTCGACATCTCGACGGACGGCAAGTTCCTCCTGGCGCTGCAGGCACAGGGCGTCTCCCACCAACTGATGCGCTTCTCGATCGGTCCGGGCGCGGGAGCCGTTCCGGTGGGCAGAGCGGGCCGGGACGACGCCAGCTTCTCGCCGGACGGAGCGCTCGTGCTCCAAGCGCAGTACGGGGTGGTCAATGAACGGGATGTGCCGATGGCAACGTTCTATCCGTCTGGTGGCGGTGCCAGCGTCGGCACACTGGAGCTTACTGGCCGGATGCGCGGCTCCGAATGGTGGACCGATGCCACGGCGCTGACCTATGTTACCGAGGAGAATGGCGTGGACACGATGATGCGCCTGCCCATCGTGGGAGGCGTGCCGACGCCGGTGTTCCGGTTTCCATCGGGCCGCATCCTCGGCACCAGTTGGTCGCCGGACAGGCGGACCATGTTGATTGCCGCCAGTGCGGGTCAGGCCACGAACTTCTGGGCCTGGAGCCTGGGGTCGGCCGAACCGCGGCAGATCACGCACTTCCCGAGCGGAGTGCTCAATTCGGCGGGATGGTCTCCCGACGGGTCAGCCATCTACTTTACGCAGGGAAACCCGACGAGGGACATCGTCCTCATCCGCGGCTTCAAGTAGGAACCCCTACTTCCTCGCCGCCCGCGCCTGCGCCACGAGATCCTTCGTCTCTTTCATCAGCGTCGGCACGTGGTACGGAATGCCGTCCTTGATCGTCCACTCGATGCCGCCGCCGTGGACCACCTTGATGCTTTTGTCGCCAGGCACCAGCGGCGCGTAGTTCGACACCGGCTGGCCATCGAGCGTCACCACGTCCACGCCGTACGGATTGAGCACGCGCAGGTTGTCCAGCGGGTTGCCGTTCACCACGATCAGGTCCGCGATGTAGCCCTCGCGAATGCGCCCCAGCTTGTCGTCCAGGCCCAGCAGCTTCGCGCCGTTCACCGTCGCCTGCTTGATGATCTCGAGCGGCTCGAACCCCGCTTCCTCCATCAGCTCCAGCTCGCGAAGGTACCCGAACCCGTAAAGGTTGTAGATGAACCCCGCGTCGTCGCCCACGGTGATGATGCCGCCCTTGTTGGCGAACTCGCGCAGCAGGCCCATCCACACCTGGAAGTCCTTCTGCCACCGCACTTCCTGCGTGTGCGTCCAGCCGAAGAAGTACGAGCCGTGCTTCTCCAGGCCCGGCTTCCAGTACTCCTCCATCGTCGGATGCAGGTAGTCCTTGAACCACGGCACGTTCTGCGCACGGATCAGGTCGCGGCTCGCCACGTAGGCGTCCATCGTCGGGCACCAGTAGACGTGGTTCTTGATCATCAGATCGAGCACGCCGGAGAGCTTCTCGCGGTTCAGGTTCGGCTGCAGGTATAGCTCGCCCGCGCGCCCGAACCGGTGAATCTCGTTGCTGGCGTTGTGATCCGGCGGGAAGTGCTGGATCCCGTCGAGCGCCGCGTCCGCCACGCCGTAGAAGTGCTCGATGGACGTCACGCCCAGCTCCGCGTAGTCCTTGGCGTTGGTTTCTTCCACCGCGATGTGCACCGCCGTCTTCAGGCGCAGCTTGTGCGCCTCGTCGAGCACCGCCTCGGCCTGGTCGCGGTCCATGCCGAACAGCTTCAAGCCATCCACGCCCTCGGCCTTCGCAAACTGCACGCCCTCGTGGATCTGCGCGGGCTTCATGCCCTTCGACATCCAGATCGTGCTGTAGACGAAGATCCGCGGCGCCACCAGCGTGTGCGCGTTGCTCTCGTCGCGCCACGCCTTCGCCTTCTTCCAGTCGGAGCTGACGTCGCGCACCGTCGTCACGCCGGACGCCAGGTAGAGGTTCATCTCGTACTGCAGCGGCTGCGGCACGCCGCCGCGCTCGTCCTGCAGGTGCATGTGCGTGTTGATGAACCCGGGCAGCACGTACTTGCCCGTCGCATCGATCACCGCGTCGGGCGGCGGATCGCCTGCCGGCATGCGGCCGACCCTCGCAATCACGCCGTCCACCACCAGGATGTCGGTGGGGCCCGCCGCCGGCTTGGCGTTCCCGTACACCATCATCGCGTTGCGGATCAGCAGGCGCTTGACGGCCTGGGCGTGCCGGGGCGCCTTCGCGACGGCGGCTACGGCGGCCGGTTGGGCCGATGCGGATGGTCGCGCCGCCGCCGGCGGCTGCGCGGACGCCGGGATCTGCAGCAGTGCCGCCGCAGACACCATCACCGCAAGCGACACCGACCAGCCTGCACGCCGAACTCGACGCTGTGTCATGGCTCTCCCCTTCCGCGCGACGTTGTAGGCCGGGGCTTCAGCCCCGGCACAGAGTCCCTACTCGTCCAGCCGTCTCGTATTCGTCTCCGCCATCGGCCACATGATGGCCAGGCCAATCGCCCCGTAGGCCAGGATGTAGTACGCCGGCAGCATCGGGTTCTGGAACGTCTTCACCAGGAACTCCGACACCAGCGGCGCGGACCCGCCCGCGGCGGCCAGCGTGATGCTGTAGGCAAAGCTCATCGACGTCACGCGCGTCCGCAGCGGGAAGATCTCCACCACCATCGCGCCCTGTAGCCCCAGCGCCATCCCGATCGGCACCGCCATCAGCACCTGGCCCAGCACGAAGCCCCACGGCGCGCCAAACATCATCTCGTCGAGCGCAAAGTAGATGGCGGCCATCATCGCCACCGTCAGCGTCATCATCAGCTTCCGCCGGCCGACCTTGTCCGAGAGCCACCCGCCCAGCGGCTTCGAGAACAGCACCACGAACAGCACCGCGGTGTTCGCCAGCAGGAAGATCGAGCCGTCGATCGGCGCCAGGGTCTTCCGTCGTTCCACCGCATACGTAAACGTCAGGTAGTACGCCGCGTTCGTCATGGCGACAATCCCGAACGTCTGCACCACGGGGCGCCAGTCGGCCAGCAGCGACCTGAAGAGCGGCGGACGAATCGCCTTGGCCTTCAATCCTTCCGCGGTCTCGACGATCCCGCGACGCAGCAGGTAGCCGACGATGAGGAAGACGACGCTGCCGACGAACGGGATGCGCCAGCCGTACGACGCCACGTCGGCCGGCGGCAGCGACACGTTGATCAGCCACGCCACGCCCGACCCCATGATGAAGCCCATCGTCGTCCCGGCAGCCGTCGAGCTGCTGACCAGGCCCCGCATCAGCGGCGACGACTGCTCCGTGGTGTAGACCATCGAGCCGGTGAACTCACCGCCCAGCGAGAAGCCCTGGATGAGCCGCATCAGCATCAGCAGGATCGGCGCTGCCACGCCAATCTGCGCGTACGTGGGCAACAGGCCGAGGGCGAGCGTGGCAAAGCCCATGAGCGCGATCGAGAGCGTCAGCAGCGCGCGGCGGCCGATCCGGTCGCCCACGCGGCCGAGCACCAGGCTGCCAACCGGCCGCGCAAAGAAGCCGAGCGCGAAGACGCCCAGCGTGGCCAGTTGCCGCGCCGCCGGGTCCTCGGACGGAAAGAACTGCCGGCCGATGTCACTGGCGAAGTAGCCGTAGACGGCGAAGTCGAACCACTCCAGCACGTTGCCGATCAGGCCGGCGAGCGCGGTGCGAAGCGGGGACTGCTTGTGAGCGGCGGCAGGCTGGGACGCGTCGGACATCAGATCTCCTTGCGAAGGCGAGACTTGTCCCGCCGCAGCCGGCCGGCAGGCCGTCTGGCAGAGGCGGATGGCTGCGGCATTCTATCGCAGCACGGCACGAATCCACCCGTGCTGCGTCTCGCCGAAGCCCGACGAAGCGCGAAGTCGGGCGAAGGCGGACCGGCATCCACTGATTTTCTGGAACTTCCCGCCTCCCAGAACCGAATACCCATAGAGCCTGTTAGCAAACAACGGTATCAACGTATTGTTTGCTTACAGTCTCTTATGGCGGGCCCATAGCGTCAGCTTGGGACTCTTCTTCATTTCCAGCGCCTCAGAGACCGTCGTACCGGGAGGACATGGCTGACGACACTTCGACGCACCGGGTTCACGAGGACGAGCTGCTGGCCCGCATCGCCACGGGCGACGGCCCGGCGTTCTCCGAGCTGTTCCGCCGGTGCCACCCGCCGGTCTTCCGGTTCGCCCTCCACATGACCGGCTCGGTGGCCACCGCCGACGACGTCGTGCAGGATGTGTTCGTGGTCGTGATGCGCGACGCCGCCCGCTACCAGGCCGGGCGCGCCGCCGCGGTGGCCTGGCTCTGCGGGATCGCCAGGAACTGCGTCCGGCAGCGGCTGGACGCCGATCGCCGCCTGACCGCCCTCGACTTCGCGGACACCGGCGAGCCGGCCACGGAGATCGGGGGACCCCTGGATCCGCTCGCGGGACTGCTCCGCGACGAGCAGATCGAGACGCTGCGCCGGGCGGTTCGCGCGCTGCCGCTGCCGTACCGCGAAACGCTGGTGCTGTGCGACCTGCAGGAACTGTCGTACGACGCCGCCGCGCAGATCCTGGACTGCCCGGTCGGCACGGTCCGCTCCCGGCTGCACCGGGCCCGCGCCATGCTCGCCGCGCGGCTGGAACCGAGGGAATCGACCGACGCCCGCCGGGCCGAGTCCGGCGCGAAAGGGTGTTACGCATGAACTGCCGTCACTTCGACGCCGATCTCGTGGACGCGGCGCGCGGCGTGCACCTGGATTCCGCTGCGGAACTCCCTCTGCGCGATCACCTCGACGCGTGCCCCGCGTGCACCGCCCGCCTGGAACGCGAACGCCACCTGACGCGCCACCTGGGCGCGCTGGCGAGTGCCGCGGAGCCGCAGTCGCCCCGCGCGGCCGCGCTCGAGCAGGATCTGCTCCAGTCCTTCGCCGCGATGCACGCCGAACAGGCACAGCCCGTCGTTTCAGCCGGCCCTGTCGCACCGGCCCGACCCGCCGTGCCACCGAGCGCCGTCGCATCCGCCAGGCCCGCCTTCCCGTCATCGGCGGCGCGCCCCTGGCTCGCGCTGGCGGCCACGCTCGTGGTGGCCACCGGCCTCTGGTGGGTGTCGGCGCAGTGGCGGTCCGGCACGCGGCCCGACGCCGCCGGCCAGGCACAGTCGATCCCGGCTCAGGCCCAGCCGACGCCGGCACAGGCCTCCATCACGCCCGCGGTCCCGGAACATCCCGCCCCGGCCGCCTCGCCGGTTCGTCCGGCGATGGTCACCACCACCCCGGCCGCCGCGCGCACCCAGGCGCCGCCCAGCCGTCCGCCGGCCCGCAACGAGGTGATGCAGTTCGTCACGCTGCCCTCGGCCGTCGGCATGCCCGCGCTCGAAAGCGGCCGCATCGTCCGCGTGGAAGTGCCCACGTCCATGCTCCCTTCGTTGGGATTCGACATCGGTCCCGACACCCCTTCGGCCCTCGTCGAGGCCGACGTCCTGGTGGGTCAGGATGGTCAGGCCCGGGCGATTCGATTTGTCAGTCTTGAATCACGTCAAAGGAGACAGTAATGAAGACCACGTTCGCAGCATTGGCAATCATGGGCCTGGCCGCCACGGCCGGCGCACAGGTCGTGACGTACACCCAGGTCGTGCCCCACGAGCAGGCGGGGACGCTCCAGCAGGCGCACGAGCAGAAGCTCGTCGCGGAGAAACAGGCGCAACTGCAGTTCCAGCTGCAGAAGGCCACGGAAACCGGCATCCACATCACGTTCGACATGAAGCCCGTCACCGGCGCGCCGTATTCCGGCGAGGCCGTCACCGAATCGGTGCAGTCGCTGACCGATGGCAACCGGATCGTGAAGAAGACCTCGGCGCGCGTTTACCGCGACGGCAAGGGCCGCACCCGCAAGGAGACCATCGGCCCCGACGGGCAGGTGACGAGCGTCTTCATTTCCGACCCGTCCACGGGCAAGAGCTTCGTGCTCAACCCGGGATCCAACGTCGCCACCGTCTCCAGCGTCGCCACGTTCATCGGGCCGGGTTCGACCGGGGTGGCCGGGGGGACGACGGGTGGAGGGACCGTGACGATTCACTCGACGGGGGACGCGCAAAAGGACCAGCAGCTCAAGATCGTGCAGGAGGCGAAACTGCAGAGCCACGTGACCACCGGCCAGGCCACGGCAGGCGTCGCCGGCGGCGTCTCGTGGGTCAGCGCCGGCGGCAAGGCTGACGCGCCGTCCACGAAGGTCGATCTCGGACAGCAGAGTTTCGATGGTGTCATCGCCACCGGCACGCGCACGACGACCGTGATTGCGGCGGGCGCCATCGGCAACGAGCAGCCGATTACCATCGTCTCCGAGGAGTGGTTCTCCAATGATCTCAAGGTGCTCGTGATGACGAAGCACTCCGACCCGCGCGCCGGCGAAACCACGTACAAGCTGACGGGCATCATCCGGGCCGAGCCCAACCCGTCGCTCTTCGAGCTGCCGGCCGGGACGACGGTGAAGTAGCACTCTCGCGCAGCAGCGCCCTCGCAAACGCCGGATCACCCTGCGTGGTCCGGCGTTTCCTTTTGCCCTTGCCCCGCCGAATCTCGAAGAGCGAAAGCGGGTTCGGCGGTGCCCCCTTTTCCCTTTCCCCCTCACCCTTTTCCCTTTCCCCTTTCCCCTTTTCCCTGTTTCTTGCCCCTCACAGAAATCGTCTTTTCGATCTCAGATCCGTGATCTCCGGCCCTCGATTTTCGTGTGCAACCCGCCTGAAATGCCGCACACGCCGCTCACCGCACACCCGCCAGAATCGTTAGAGAACCCGCCCCCAGACGCACCTCCCGCCCGCCTTCCCGCCCGCCAGAAAAGGCGTGCAACGGGCCCCGCGGAACCCATGTATCAAAACCGCGCCAGAAGTGGCCTGATCCCCTCCAGTCAACCGGCCAATCCATTGGCCACCCGGCTAATTTGTTGCCCGGTGCCCTTCTCATCCCCTGTCTTGTGTAGCAAGCCGGCATGCCGCTAAGTGTCACGATTTCATGCAGATGACCAGGGATGCACAGAATGATACGCACACCCGGAAGTTGGCATCGATCTGGCTATAGGAAAAGCCGGAGGTGCGGTATGACCAACTTGTCAGACGGCTTTGACCCCTTCGTTCCCGGTGCCACGCGCAGCCTTTCGATGCAGCGTGCCGCCCAGATCCTGGGGATCTCCCGCCGCACCCTGTACTACTGGATTCGAGACGGCCGGCTCCAGACCATCAGGACGCCCATGGGCTCCCAGCGCGTCCTGGCGGAGTCGATTCGGTCGAACTTCTTGGAACGTTAAACGGCGGATTCATTCAGCAGCCATTCAGACCCAGTGGGCGCGCACCCACGGAGGCCTTATGAGAACCGGACGGCAGAACACGAATTGGACGATGACGGCGACGCTGGTGGCGTTGCTGGTGCTCGCACTGGCGGCACCCGGCTTCGCGCAGCACCGCGCCCAGGTGTCCAAGGACGTTTCCGACGAACTGGCCGCGCCGCAGCGCGCGCAGTTCCAGGTGATTGTCGAGGCCGGCAGTAAGGCCGCCGACGTCGCCGCCCGCTACGGACTGCGAGTCCGTAAACAGCTCGACGGCGGCACCGTCCTCGAAGGCACGCCCGGCCAGATCGACGCCCTCGCCAGCGACCCGGACGTGGCGCTCGTCCACGGCAACAACGCCGTCGAGGCGCATAGCTCCTACATCGCGGACGTCACCGGCGCCGCGGCGGCCGCGGCCGGCTTTGGCCGGGTGCCCGGCGTCAACGGCACCGGCATCGTCATCGCCCTCATCGACAGCGGCGTGGACGGCACGCACAAGGGGCTGCTGGGCCGCGTGCTGCCGACCATCGACTTTACCGGCACCGGCGACGGCGACCAGTTTGGCCACGGCACGCACCTCGCCAACCTGATGGTGGGCGCGGACCTGGCGATGGACGGCTCGGGCAAGACGTACGGCGGCGTGGCGCAGGGCGCCAAGGTGCTCCCGCTCAAGGTCCTGGCGGCCGACGGCAGCGGCAACACGGCGGACGTCATCGACGCGCTGGAGTGGGTGGTGAGAAACGCCCGCGCCCGGCACATCCGCATCGTCAACCTCGCGCTGGGCCACCCCGTGTTCGAGTCGTACAAGACCGACCCGCTGTGCCAGGCCGTGCAGAAGGCCATCGACGCGGGCCTGGTGGTGGTGACCTCGGCCGGCAACTACGGCAAGATTCAAGTCGACGGCCACGACGTCACGGTGTATGGCGGCATCTCGTCGCCGGGCAACCTGCCGGCGGCCATCACCGTGGGCGCGCTGACCACCAGGGACAGCCTGAAGATCAAGGACTGGACCGTGGCGTCGTACAGCTCGCGCGGGCCGACGCAGTTCGACAACGTGATGAAGCCGGACGTGGTGGCGCCGGGCAACCGGATCGTGTCCGCGGACGTGCCCGGCAGCCAGATCGAGCAGCAGAGCGCGTCGATGGGGGTCACGCCGGTGTTCGGCGGCGGCGCGGCGTATCTCTCGATGAGCGGCGCCAGCGTCTCGACGGCGGTAGTGGCGGGCGTGGCGGCGCTGGTGCTGGACGCCAACGAGTCGCTGCATCAGCCGCAGGTCAAGCTGGCGCTGCAGCTGTCGGCGACGTTCCTGCCGGAAGGCGTGCTGGCGTGCGGGTCCGGTGCGGTGAACGCGGCGGGCGCGGTGTGGATGGGCGTGAACGGCCCGAGCCCCAAGGTGCCGGCATTGGAGCTGGCGGGGTCGCACCTGGTGGGCTCCGGCGTGGTGTTCTGGAGCGGCCACGACCTGAAGAGCATCGTCAAGGGCGACCGGATCATCTGGGGCGACCGGATTATCTGGGGCGACCGGATCATCTGGGGCGACCGGATCATCTGGGGCGACCGGATCATCTGGGGCGACCGGATTATCTGGGGCGACCGGATCAT
>Ga0334722_10001257_pt1 | contig 32695 bp, 30 predicted proteins | sample C3_bottom_MG_FD_207210 | JGI IMG/M metagenome (GOLD analysis project Ga0334722, IMG submission 207210) | Sediment microbial communities from Yellowstone Lake, YNP, Wyoming, USA - C3_bottom | ecosystem: Environmental > Aquatic > Freshwater > Lake > Sediment | place: USA: Wyoming | collected... | reverse complement strand
TGACGAAATTGTCGTTATAAAAAAGAGGTTCTCTGCGTTTTTTCATACAGAGTTAGACCTTGTTCTTCGACGCCTCAAGATCGATACACTCGTCATAACTGGTGTTCAAACGCCAAATTGCGTAAGATCTACCGCAGTGGATGGCATATCTTATGATTATGATGTAATTGTCGTAAGCGATGGCACTGCCTCGAAAACTCCTGAAGTGCAAAAGGCAAATCTCTTTGACCTTGAAAATATGGGGGTAATGGTTAAAACTACAAAGGATGTAATCGAACTAATACAAAATTCGCTATAATTAAGTATGGCAAAATGCATCCGTTGTGGCAAGCCTGCTTCGGTTCACCTTGAGGGGCTTCGCTTTTGTAGTGAGTGCTTTAAAATTCATGTTGAAAAGGAGTTTGAAGAGGGTATTGAGGGGCATGCAGTTGGAAGCCGCCTTGTTAACGCACAGGAGGAAGTCCTTGTTGCAGTTTCTGGTGGCAAGGACTCGATGGTCCTATGGTACTTGATGCACAAACATAATTTTAACATCATACCTGTTCACCTCAACCTTCACTATGGTTTTTTCTCAGAAAAAAGCCTCGAGGTTGTCAAAGCTTTTTCAGAAAAAATCGGGCAAGAAGTCCGTATCTTTAGCGTAAAAGATGACTTTGGTATCGATATGGAAAATGTTTTTAAAAAGGCAAAAAATCGCCCTCGCTGCGGTGTATGTGGCACAATAAAAAGATATCTTATAAACAAGATTGCTTTAGATCTCAAAGTCGATGCAATTGCAACGGGGCACAACCTCGATGATGGCGCTTCCAACATATTCAAGGCAATTTTGAATTGGGATTTTGAAACGCTTTCAAGAAACTCCCCCTTAACCCCTCCCTACAAAGACAAATTGGTAAAAAGGATTAAGCCACTCTACAGGCTTTCCGATGCAGAGTTAAAAGCCTATGCTGATATGATGCAAATTGATTACACAAGTGAGGTATGCCCATACAAGATTGGAAGTGTAACACTATCAAAGTCAAAGGAAGTTTTAAATGAAATAAATGAGGAGTTTAGAGGCATAAAACGGACTTTCTACTACGGATACTTGAGAAATAGAGATATCTTTAAAAAAGAAGAAGTCGAACTCAAGGAGTGCAAAATTTGCGGCATGCCAACTTCAAGCGAAGATGGTATCTGCTCTTTTTGCAAACTCACAAAGGACATAGAAAATGAAAAAGAAATTTAAAGAAGGCGACCTGGTTGAAATTGTTGATTCCAAAGACAGAATCCTCCTTTTGAAACTTGTAAAAGGCGAAAAAACACACTTCCACTTTGGCATTTTAGAGCATGACTCGGTTATTGGTAGAATTGATGGCTCTATTGTAAGGTCGCTTAAGGGAGAAGAGGTGACAGTCTTCAGGGCACGCACACCTTTTTATACCGTCCATATGCGCAGGGTTTCCCAGATTATCTATCCAAAGGACATTGGTGCAATTCTTATCCACGGCGATATTTATCCAAACTTACGGATATTCACTGCTGGTGGTGGGGCAGGAGCGCTTACCGTGACACTCCTTCAAATACTACATGGCAAGGGTAAGCTTGTTGTCTATGAAATTCGAAGTGACTTTATAGATGTCCTCCTTAAAAATGTCTATGACTTCTTTAAGACCATCCCCAAAAACCTCATCATAAGGAAAAAGGATGTGTATAACGAGGCAATTGAGCCTGAAGATATGCCTTTTGACAGAGTTATTCTCGATGTGCCAGAGCCGTGGCGTGCGCTTAATACCGTTAAAGATGTGCTTGTTCCTGGTGGTATCCTTATAAGTTATAGTCCAACCACTCAACAGATTACGCAGACAAAAGAGGCGCTCGATGACCTTGGATGCTTCTATCACCTTGGCACTTTTGAAACTTTAGAAAGGCGATGGAAAGTCGAGCCTCTTTCAACACGCCCCGTTGATAGGATGGTTGCACATACGGGCTTTATTGTTGTTGCAAGGAAACTTAATAAATGATTGAAATTTCATTTATAGGGTATTGACACGAACAAAATTTCGTATATAATAAAATAAGGAGGATTGAATGAGGTTAAAGTTAACATTTGAAGACATTAAAGGGCGGGACATCATCCTTCCAATGCACTATGGCTATCTTTTGCACTATCTTGTCTATAACACTTTTTCTGAACCTATGGCAGCTAAGCTATACCTCGAGGGCTTCCCAATCGATGGAAAAAAGTTCAAACTTTTTACATACTCAAACATCATCGAAAAAGGCGAAAAGGTAAACAACAATGCTCTCAACTTTCACAAATTCATCACCTTTTATTTTTCCTCTCCCCTTTATGAAATTGTAGAAGACCTTGGCTCAAATGCTTTTCGAAAAACAGGCATCCCTCTGAACGATTTTAATCTTTTTCTTTCAGCAGTTGAAGTCATAAGACCTCCCAAGCTAAGTGAATCTGTCCTTATTCGCACCCTCTCCCCAATTACTGCCTATAGCACATTTGAAAATAACGGTAAAAAGACAACCCACTATTACCGCCCCACAGAAAGCGAATTTAAACGCCTTATTGAAGAGAACGCACAAAAGAAATACATCATAATCAAACAGGCACAGGGTATGTCAGTCTCTCAAGATGCATCAAAAGACCTCCACCTTGATATCGAGCCATACAGGTTTTCCCTTGAAAGGAACAAAAAGATAGTCTATTTCAAAAACACGATTATTGAATGCTTCTCAGGAATATACAAATTAACCGGCTCCTTAGAACTCATCTATGCAACTTACGATGCAGGGCTCGGTGCAAAATCCTCCGAAGGCTTCGGCATGTGGGATGTATGGGAGGAAAAATAGCAAAATACTTTAATAAAGTTAAAGGAGGAAAATGTAAGTTTACGAAAAATTTACTTAAAAAGCACAGGATTTTTTGCTTAGCTTTAACTGTTTTTAGCGTACCTATAAGGAATTGAAATAGATAGGGGATAAAGATAGAACGATGTTCCTTTAAAAAGTTTGTAGCGTTCCTATAAGGGATTGAAACATGACTATATTGTTTCTGTACAGTGATAGCGATAGTTTGTTTGTAGTGTACCTATGAGGAATTGAAACTTTTGTGCCTGTTAGTTGTTTTAATCCTTCTTTTGTGTTTGTAGCGTACCTATAAGGGATTCTTATTCGAGAAGGTGGAAAGACCCTCCTTAACCAATGGAGGAGGGATAAGTCCCCTCCTCCAACTCCACCCAAAAACGACTTTACGAATTTGGGGAAAAGTTGGAAAGGGGGTGAAACCCTCGTTCCAATATTGGGAGACGTCTCACTTCGTTCGACATTACTTTTTCAGTGTCATCGTATATAGAATATAAGTTGATTGAAGTTGCTCACTTTTTATACGTTTTAAGATTATTAAAATTTTTTAATTTTAGTTGTATTAACTCTTTGAATTCGACAAAAAATTGTTATAATTTCTTTAAAATAAGGAGAGTGATATGAAAAAGGAAGAGGAAAAAGTCATAGTCATTTTATCATCGCTTCTTCATGATGTTGGAAAATTTATTGGTCGGAGCGAAGGTCAAAAAGGTGTAACACATCAAAAATTGGGAGAAGATTTTTTGAGTTCGCTTGCAGTAAACGAACCTAAAAAGTCTGTTTTCAATTCAATTGCTTGTATTATTGGTGCACATCACAATCCCGATGCACTTCGGGATGAGCAGGAGAGAAAAATCGCATACATAGTTCAGCTTGCAGACTGGCTTTCTTCATCTGAAAGAATTCAATCAGAAGGCGATATTGATGCTCCTCGCTGGGAACAAAATCTTGTCCCGGTGTTTGAAGAGATTTCTCTGGATAGCGTTCCGAAGAATGTCGATTATCAAAATGCTTATAAGTTTCCGTTAAAAGCCTTGTCCTTCGATGAAAAAACAATTTTCCCTTCAAAACAACCTGCTTCTACAGGCTACACAGAAATGTATGATAGATTTAGGCAAGAACTTTCGTTATTCCTTGCTAGCTATAATTCCGGAGATTCAGTTGGGCCTCTTTTATCAATCTTAGAAAAATATTTCTGGTCAACTCCTTCTGCAACTTATTGGAAAAAAGGTTCGTATCTTCCGGATGTTTCTCTTTTTGACCACAGTAGGATTACTTCTGCAATTGCACTTTCGCTTTATCTTGGAACTCTTTCTGACAAAGATGTCGAATATATAAAGAAAATATTGAATGTCTTAAGCAATAAAACAAGCGATGACGACAAACTAAGTGATACTCCCCTCTTTAGAATGGTTCATGGCGATTTTTCTGGAATACAGAACTTTATTACAAATATTTCCTCAAAACTTGCAGCTAAATCTCTTAAGGGAAGGTCAACAGGTCTTGTAATAATGCAAAGACTAATAGTGGAACACTTCCTGAACGAGTTGAAACTTGATTTAACAAATGTGCTATACTCTGGTGGTGGTCACTTTTATCTAATTGTTCCTTACAGTAAAAGTAAAGATAGGATTGATGAAGTAAAAGACAATCTAAATGAATTTTTATATGATCATTTTGGTCTTGATTTGTATCTGAGTGTTGGGACTGTCGATGTATATCTAAAAGACTTTTCTGCTGGTAACAAAATTTCTGATGTATGGGTAAAGCTTTCAGAGTCTTCTTCTGAAAACAAGAATAAAAAATTTAAAAATATCGGGTTTAAGCTATTTGAACCGAGAGGGGTCGGTGGTATCGTCGAGACATGTGACATATGTGGAAGAGAAATTGTCGATAATAAATACAGAGAAATAGATAGGCATAAGATTTGTTGTGATTGTGATGGATTCGTTGAACTTGCAGAATACTTGAAAGATGCATCAGAAAAAGGGTATGTCGAAATAGGTAAACTTAAAGAAAAAGTCCCTTTTTTACGCCATATTAATACTATTACACAAGATAGGTTTGTCTTCGATTTCGGAAATAATTACGACAAAGAAAAAAACAAGTTTTATTCCGTCTTTTCATTACCGCTTGGTTTCCCATTAAGTGGTTACAATATAAAAGAGTTTGATGAACTTGCTCTCGATAGTTATGAAAGAACGGGCACAAGAAAGATAGGAGTTTTCAAAGCAGATGTTGATAATCTGGGAAAAATTTTTACAAAAGGGCTTAAACAAGGTGATAAGTCGCTATCATCTTTGTCAAGGATAAGCACACTAAGCAGGTTGTTTAGCATCTTCTTCGAAGGATATATTAATACGCTTAGAAATAGTGAAGAGTATAGAAACTCAATTTACTTAATTTACTCTGGTGGTGATGATATTCTTGCAATAGGCTCCTGGGATAAAATAATCAATTTTGCTAAAGACCTTTACGAGGACTTTAAAAAATTTGTTTGCAATAACGACAGTATAACAATGAGTGCAGCAATTATTGTTGCCTCACCTCATTCTTCTGTAAGGACGCTTTTAAGAGAGGCAGAAGAAAAGTTAGAGGCTTCAAAGGAACTTGAAACTGAAATTGACGGAAAGATAGTCAAAAAGAGTGCAATAAATATTTTTGGAGAAATGCTCTACTGGGATGGAAAAGAAAATTCAAACAAGAGCGAATTTGGAAGAGCGTTGTCAATTGCTGAGGAAGTCAAAGGACTCCTTCCACAAGATAAAGATAAGGAAGGTGCCTCAAGAGGTCTTGTTATAGAAAAAACGAAACTCTTAGCAACTTTTGCGTATAACAAACTTAAAGAAGGCAAACTTGATAGTGAAACTTTGAGTGTCCTTTGGCTTTTGCGATATTTCTGGTATAGAAATATTTTAAGCAAGGACAAAGAAAATAAAAATGAGAAAACAGAAATGGTATTAAAGGAAATAAATTCGATTCTTGAGCAGGAAATTTTCAGGAAAAAGAGTGATAAACCTGTTCCAAAGCTCAAAGATTTAATTGTTGGCTTAAGACTTGCGGAATTAACAACAAGAAATAAAAATAAAAATGAAGATAAAATGGAGGTGAAAGGTGGATAACAAAAATTACAACAACTACAGAAATCAGGGGGGTTATCCTCCAAGACAAAACAATGCGTATGGAGGTGAGTATAATCAGGATGCGGAAATGAAACAGGTGGTAGAAAAACTTGTTGGATGTGTTAAGGATTTAAACGAAAATAATGTAAAAGATTTTGTCGAAAACGCTGAGAATTTTGCAAAGAATGACCTACATTGGGTCAGAAAGTCCAAAATGAGAAATTTTTACGATGAGATAGTAAGAATTCTTGGAACCAGTGAAAATCAAGACAAAGCACATTACAATAGCATTTTCAAGCAGCTTTATTTGATTAAGCCAAAAATTGCCTATGCAATTGGCAAAGAAACAAAGCCTGATGCAAAAAAACATCTAAAAAATTTTGAAATTCTTTACTCAAAGCTCATGGATGCTCTTGACGAAAGCTTAAAGAAAAACGATGAAAAGAATATTGGAAACATTAAAGATGTTTTTGATAACTTTAAAAAACTAATGGAAGCAATCATAGCATACCATAAAATATACGCAAAAGAGGAATAAAGGAGGTAATGTATGTCTTCACAAAATAATTTCAATGGCAAAGTTATAATTACTGGTGAGATTCAAGTTGTTACTGGCTTACACATAGGAGGAAACAAATCATCACTTGATATTGGTGGTGTTGACAACGCATTTATAAGAACAAGGAAAGGCAGAGTTTTTATCCCAGGAAGCTCTTTGAGAGGAAAAATTCGTTCCCTCCTTGAAAAGGCAGAAGGTGTTGTTGAAGCTAATGGCGAACCATCAAGTAGTTTAAATGATGTAACAAAAATTTTCGGTATCCACAAGGCTAAGAATAACGAAGGCACAAAACCAGTAACGCTAATTGTTAGAGATGCTTATTTGAGTGAGGGCTTGAAAGATAGCGATTTTTTAGAAGTAAAAACTGAAAATGTGATAAATAGAATTACTGGCAAAGCAGAACATCCAAGAGAAACCGAAAGAGTATCAGAGGGAGCAAAGTTTTCCTTTGAAATGATTTTCAATCTAAATTACGACGATATTGAGAATGAGCATTTGCTAAAAGTGCTTCTCAATGGTATGAAATTGTTAGAAGATGATTACCTTGGCGGAAGCGGGACAAGAGGATATGGCAAAGTAAAATTTACTAACTTGAAACTTGAGTTGAGAAGTAAAGACTATTACGAAGGAAAATCCGAACCAAAATCCCAAGGACCATTTGAAGGAATAGATGAACTTACTAAAAAGGAAAATATTCTCGGTTCCTTTTAATAAGGTGAACCTATGAAGTTAATAAAGTTTAAAACGCGGAAATTTGCAAAATTTCATTTCGGAGAAGATGCACTTGATAGTTCACTTCTTTATTTTCCATCCCCATCCCTCTTTTCTGCAATTGCGAATAATTATGTTAAACTTTATGGTGCAGAAGATCTCGATAAACTACTAACGATAAAAATTTCTTCCCTTTATCCAGGATATAAAGACACATACTTCATACCTCGACCTTTGATTAAGATAAACCTCCCAAAACAGGTAGTAGATGAAAATCGGAAAATCATAAAAAAGATAAAATTTATATCCTTTGAAGTTTTAAAAGAGAATAACAAAGGGAGTATAGAATTCGATAAAGAGAAAGGCCAAATTGTTAATGGATTTTTATTCTCAAGTAGTGAGTTAAAGAAATATGGAAAAATTGATGGAGATTTGATTTTTGCAGATATGGAGGATAAGGTAATACTCAGCAGGCTTTCAGACACTGCCGAGGCAACTTCTGAAGGAAATTTTGCTCCTTATTCTGTTTACTACTTTTATGTAGATTCTAACGATCTCTTCTTTTATTTCTTGCTTGATGATAGTTCTCTTCAAGAAGACATAAAGGCTAAACTTGAATCTGCTATAAGGCTTATACCAGACGAAGGACTCGGAGGCGAAAGGTCAACTGGTGGTGGATTGTTTGAAAGCGTAAGCATTTCAGAATCAGCAGACTTTTACGAATCTTATATAAAGGATATTCAAGAACATAAAGGGGCAACAAATGATTTTAAAAAGGAAAAATTTGTTGCACTAAGCACGGTGATACCGAAAGACGATGATGAATTTGGTAAGGTAATTTCATATTTGCTTGTTAAAAGAGGTGGCTATGTGTATCAGCCAGGTTATCTTGGGCACAAAAAGAGAGATGTTTACGCAATAACTGACGGAAGCATTTTCTATGAGGAAATAGAAGGAAATGTAATTAATGTGTCTCCTGTTCGTGAGACAAAAGCATACCAGTTTGGAAGATTCTTTGGAATTCCGTTTTTAGATGGAGAGGAGCAATATAACAACGATAAGCAGTCCTCGGAGGGAAAAGATGAAAAATCTTAATATCGAGTTTACTACATATTCTCCACTTTTTATAGGCTCAAATGAAGATATTCCTTCTTTTGGATACATTGGAGATGAAAAGAATAAAACAATAAAAATTGTCGATTTTGATGCACTTGTTAATTCTATCAATGATTTAAGGATTGTAGACATATTAACAAACGAAATGCATAAAAATCCTCAAAATTTCTCTTTGGAAAAATTTTCTAAAGACTATGGAATAAAACTCGAGAAATTCATAAAAGAAGAAATAGAAATCAATGACAAGAGTGAATTTTTTAGACAAAAACAAGAATCTGAAAAAAGTCACAAATCTTTAATCATTAAAAGATTTATAAGAAATGCTAATGGATATTATATCCCAGGAAGCTCCATCAAGGGTGCTTTTGAAACCGCACTTGAATATTGGTATTATAGTGAACATATAAACGATTTTGTTGATGTGATTATTGAAACATTGGATGGAATACGTAAAAATAGAAATAAATACAGCAAAAAAGAATTTGATAGATATTTGAATTCTATTCTCAACAAAGCAAATAATAATCTTAAAAAAGGATTCTTAAATCACTTATATTCAAAATTTGGAAGTGAAAAAATAATCCATAAAGGTGATAAAATAGAAAAAGCAGATCCTTTTAGTTTTTTAGGTTTTACCGACTCACCATCGTTTGGAAGCGATAAAATGAGTATTTTTATTATAAAACGAAAATCAGTTCATGGATACAGAAACGAAAGAGGCATTCCCATCTGTAGCGAAGGTGTAAAGGAAGGGGTAAATTTTACCGTTACAATGACTTTTGACGAAACGGTTTTTGGAGAAAATACACTATTTGAAGCAGTAAGAAAATTTAGTAACGATATTATTGAGGATGATAGCAGAACCCAAATATTAACCCCATTTTACAATAAATTTAAACAAAAACTAAATGGAAATAATAATCTTTTACCTCTAAATCTTGGCTTTGGTGGAAGTCTTAAAACAAAGACTCTGTATCTACTCTTAAAATCAGCGTATTCAAAAAATAAATTAAGAAACTTTGAAGATGAATTAAGAAGTATTTATAACATAAAAAATCCCAACAATGATTTGTTCGGTTCAAGTTTTCCTTCCACGAGAAATGTTATTGGAGAATTAGACGGGACTTTTGCAGTTCCCGGCTGGGTAATATTAAAAATTTAATTAGGAGGCTCTATGGTTATAATTTATCCTCTTGGAAATAGTGACATACAAAAATGGATTAAAGATAAAGATAAAAATGATAGGTGCGAGCCTCTCGTTAATAAGAATGAACATAATAAAATTACATTCAGAAATGCAACCAAGGAGATCCTGGATTATTTAAACGACAGCAAAAATATAGTTACGCCACGAACTCTACATAACATACTGGGCTTTGAAATCCTAGATCAAAATAACAACTATATTGGTAGATATGCTATGCCAATTTTTAGTACTGTTTATTCGAAATTAGTTGAAAAAAGTAACCGGGAAAAAATAACTTTTTATTTTATAGTAACCGATCAGAAAAACGAAAAACAACCTGAGGGTAATTCTGGTGACACAATTTACGAATACCAAATTTTTGAAACTTTATTCAATAAAGAAAGATTTAAGCGTTTCAAAAAGTTTGATATGAAATCATTTATTATTAACGACAATCCTACTGATATGGACTTCAATTTTAAAAACATTGAGAAACTAAGAGAGAAGTTGAAGTTGGAAGGACTACTTAACGATGAGATAAAAGTAATTTTTGGTCCAGGTGTTCCGCAAGTAAGCTCAGTTTTAATTCTTAAATTTTTTGACTTAGAAAATGCTGAATTCTACTATCCAAGCAAAAAGATCGAGCAAGATAAAGATAATGAATGCGCTACAGAGTTAAAACAACAGAAAGTTCCCGGAGTAATCCATTCTGTGGTTAACAAGAATGCCCTTAAAAATCTAATTGACAGTTTCAACTATATTTCGGCTTATGAGTTTTTAAAGAACTCTAAAGGTGGGGAAAAAGAAGAGTTATTGCAGTTACTGGAAGTAATTTATAACTATAGTCTATTCAGATTTGAAGATGCGCGTAATAGCTTTAAAAAATTCAAGAATAATTATTTACCTCATCAAGATGATCCGAAGTACGATCCTAAGCAAAGCATTATTGACTTATTAGAAAATGAGCTTGATGGTTTAGCAGAATCTTCAATATATTACAAATATAATTTGTTGTCTGCACTTGTTAACATTATGCAAATTTATTTTGAGAGTGAAATGTTCAATGAATGGATTGCTTTGACATTTAGAGTAGAAGAAGAGCTTGGCAAAATTGTTGCAGAAAAACTATTACGAGTAACTATAGAAAAAGAAGATAGGGGAGGGAAAAAAGGTTTCTTTGGATTTAATGAAGCAATTAAAAATAATGGTGAATTGCTAGATTTTTTGCGTAAAGAAGGAATAAGAGAGTCTCATAACGGTTTTGAGCCAAATAGGGAAGTTTATATTAAAATTGTTAATTTCTTTCGTAAAACAGATAAGACACCTAAAAGAGAAAAAGATATTGCTTCATATTTCATAGAAATGGTTAAATTATTTGATATAGAGAAAAAGGATGAAAAAGGAAATAAGATAAAAATTTCTGACCTGCGAAACACTTCTCCTTTCGCTCACGGGTTTAGAGGAATTAATAGAAAAATGCTTGAAGATGTTGTAAAACCCAAAAGTATTGATGAAATTCTGTTTCCAATCGTCGATAACTCTTCAAAACTGTTAAATGAACTTTCAAATGGAAGTGGCGAAAGAATTAAACGAATAACAGATGAAAATTTTATCTTTAGACAAATCAACAAGTTGCTTACGGAGGCATACTTAGAGTAGAGATTTGCTAAGATTTAAGCCTTATTTATATCAAATTTAAGTTTTTGAAATATTGCTCAAAGATAATAATCTTTATCTAGTGAGACTATGTGTTTTTGTTTATCAAAATAAAGATGTATAATTAGACTGTGAAGATGGAAAACCATTTATTAGAAATTTTTGAGGATTCGAAACTTGTTGAAAAGATTAAAAGAAGACTACCTTACTTATTTCAACTTGCTGAGTTGGAGAGTTCAAGAGCAGGCAAAGTTGGAATGGAAGTTGGGTCTGTTCGTGAAAGGATAATTGTTGCGCTTCTGATTTATAAGTTCGGCGATGAGAATGTTGAAGCGGAAATTCCGATTACAGAGCCAGAAGTAGATGTAATACTTTATGGTTCCCCAATTTCTATAAAAACGATTACCGGAAAAAATTTAAATGGCGTTAAATTGTCCTGGACGGTTGATGAGTCTAAAGCAAAAGAATTCCAAAATAATTACTATCCGAAGTGTGATGTTATTCTTGTACACATCAATTGGAACAATTTTGGAGCCTTCTATTATATACCTCTTGGTGTTCAAGAAAAGGTATTTAGAGAAATAGGAAGAGAAAATTATATTAAGTTACCAAAGAAGGGAACAAATCCCCGCGGGACAGAAATTACCAAAGTTGCTTTGTCAAAGTTAATTGAAGATGAGGGAACAAAGAAAATTGAAATTTTTTGGGCAAAGCAAAATTTGAAATTCAATGCATTTACTCGTTGGGTTGAGCTTTGGAGGGAAGAAAACAATGCAAGTTAAGAAAAAAATTGGAACGAGAACAAGCGCTTTTGGTTCCCCTGGAAGAGTTAATCATGACTCAACTCCATTTTATAACAGCAAATTATATGAAGGATTTGGGACTGTTGAAAAGATTGAATATGTAGAGAACCCTCTTCCACCGGAATTTTTAGATAAGATATTCAATAAATCTTCCGAAAAAATGGATGAGCTAAACGATAATAGTGTTCACTTAGTGGTAACTTCTCCACCTTACAATGTAGGGAAAGAATACGATGAGAATCTAAGTATTTACGAGTATAGAGAGTTCTTACGAAAAGTTTGGAAGGAAGTAAAAAGAGTTCTTGTTCCTGGCGGTAGGGTATGCATTAATATTGCAAACTTAGGAAGAAAGCCATACATACCACTACACGCTTTTATCGTTGAGGATATGCTAGACCTTGGGTTTTTAATGAGAGGTGAAATAATCTGGAATAAGGCATCAAGCGCAAGTCCTTCTACTGCATGGGGAAGCTGGTTATCTCCCAGAAATCCAACACTAAGAGATGTCCATGAGTATATCCTTGTCTTTTCGAAAGATAGTTTTACAAGAACTCCAACTAAAAGTGGCAAAAGCACTATATCAAAAGAAGAATTTTTAGAGTTTACAAAAAGTGTTTGGACCTTTCCTGCGGAGAAAGCTTCAAAAGTAGGACATCCTGCACCGTTTCCAGTAGAACTGCCCTATAGATTAATCCAACTTTACACATTTGAGTCTGATATAGTTTTAGATCCATTTATGGGCAGTGGCACGACTGCAATTGCCTCGCTTATGACTCACCGACATTATGTTGGCTATGAAATAAACAGTAAATATGTAAGTTTAGCAGAGAAAAGAATTAAAGAGTTTCTAAATTCTAAGGATACAAACCCATAATTTTAAAGTTAGAAAATTTTTTTCTGTCGACCTCCGGTAATGCAAAAACTCCAGGACATCGACAGATAAAGTATATAAAACATTATACTAACTTATATTTTGAAATTACCCTCTTGAAATTTTGATTTTTGTGTTATAATATTTTTGAACCTAAAGTATTCCTGCACCTTGAAAACCGGAGAATACGAAAAGTTATAAAAATAAAACATAAGATTTTTGCTTAACTCTTAGCTGTTTGTAGCGTACCTATAAGGGATTGAAACATCCAAAACAATTTTAATTGACCGTCTTTAATGTAATAGTTTGTAGCGTACCTATAAGGGATTGAAACATGCAATTTAGATATGAATAAGGAGGAACAAAAATGAGCAGAAAAGTTTTAAAGAAATTGGTACAGACATTTATTGTTTTCTTCATACTTTTGTTGATTTTTGTTTCTTTTGCTCCGTCAAGCATCGCAGGCCAAAATTGCTTTGGGATAGGTACACCCCAAAATGTTGTCTTGCAGATAATGGGAAGACCAACAGATATTATTCGTTCGCCGTATTTAAATGAAGAGACGTGGTACTATGGGATTTCGTTTGTAACGTTTAAGTATGGCAAGGTTTATGAATATTGGAATTTTGGAAATTTGAAAGTCTGGCTTGGTTCAATAAAGAAGGATGCACCTCCTATAAAAATTGGGGCAACAAAGAATAGCGTACTTAATGCTATGGGAACTCCTACTGCTGTAAGTGTCTTTGAATCTTTAAACAAAGAAACCTGGTACTATGGGATTTCTTCTATAACTTTTCAAGACAACAAAGTATATGAATACGATAACTTTGGAAATAACTTGAAAGTGTATGCAAAAACATGGACAAAAAGTGTTTCTACTATTAATAAAAGTTCAACTAAATCTAATGAAATTTTGGTTTCCTTTCTTTGCAGAAAATGGTTCTTATTATGGGCAAATTAGTGAAATTACAGGAAGACCTAAAACAGTTTATGTAAGAGGCTATTATAGAAAGATGGTACTTATGTAAGAGGCTATTATAGAAGTAAGCCATAGAACATTAAAAAATCCCTTCAATAAACTACTATTTTTATAACATAGTTTTATACGTAACTTAGTGTTTTAATACAGTTTGTGATAGATGTCTCGTTGGCCAAGAAGGAATAGTGTACCTGGACAAAAATACCCTACTAAAATGCCCGAGAACGCGTCCTAGACACGGGGTTGAAGTCATGTTAATATAAATTTGTATTTTTGTTGAAATTAGAGAGGTCTTATTTAAACAAAAGGCTTGTACAGCTGTAGTTTTTATTTTATAAATAAGGGGGCATATGCCCCCTCATTTCGTCGATTAAATTACTATGTAAATATCTATGGATTTAGTCCATAACTGCAAGGGATTGCATGTGTAGACCAAATATGTTCTGCGTCAAAAGTACCTTGATCCATAATAACTTCAAACTGCCCCCATATAGGATATCCGCCATCTCTCCAATAAGGGCTGTTTTCAAGTTCTGAGCCAACCCAAATGATCTTATAATGCCATACTTCACCTGAACCACCAGGAACTGCCCCGTTCCACTCGTTATCTGTCCAAGCTGCATAAGGCGGATTTTTCCAATCTTCAGCATTCCCCCTGTCCCATTCTGCGTTCCACTTCATAACAACTAGGTCATTAGCATAAGTTGGGTCTCCCCAAAGTTTTCCATCTAAAACTCTATCAACTCCATCTGCACGACCAACAAAAATTCTTGCATTGTAGTTGTACCCAAATTCATCAAAGCCTGTCGCAAATGCCGTTCTAACTGCTGCGAACAGAAAAACAAACACAACTACAACTAAAACTAATTTTTTCATTGTCCTTTACCTCCTCTCCTCTCCTTAGTTTAAATTTCGTTTTCACGATCTAAGGAGAAACATTTTAATAACCCTTTTCGAGTTTTTAAGCAATAATCCCCACCTCCTTAAAAACAAACCCCCCTGTACTTAATATTATGTATAATCTTTAACTTAAATCAAGCTATTTTCCATCATCATAAATATTTTAGTATTTTTTGAAAAATAACAAAATGTGAACATATATTACTGTTTTCATGCATTTGTGGTAGATGTCTCATCGTGCTGATACGTGGACAAAAAACCCTCTAAAATGCACGAAATGGCCCTTAGGACACGAGGTAGAGGTTGTGATAGTATATTTTTTTCCTTTGAGGTATTTTCCGTTGATTGTAGAGTGTTTTTTGAAACAAAATTAAAAAGGCAGGTTAACAACCTGACCTCGCTACCTTTATTATAACTTCTTGCTTAAGGTTTTGCCGTGAATGTGAAAGTCCCAGGAGAAGATGTGAGAATAAGATAACCTACGCCAGGTTGGAGATTATTTACATTAGCAGGTTGCCACATAGTCCCATCCCAGTATAGCACAAACTGACAGGAAAGAGTTGAAGCATTTGTATTAAATGGGGACAGAGATAAGAGACTAACCTGAAGAGATATGAAGGGTAAAGGAGGTAGCATTTGTAGGGTTTCATGTAATAGTTCTTGTCCCAGTTTGATAGGGTGGGATTGATAGAGCTTGTGTAGAAGCCTGAAGAGTTGCAGTATAAGAGCCACCACTTACTATAGATGGGAAATCTGACATATTTACTGTTACAGGTCCCCCAAGTTGTGCCAGTTGCTGTAAAGTTGTAAGTGTGCGATTCTGCTCCAACAGTAACAACTAACTTAAAGTTGTTTGTGGAAGGTACTGAATAAAAAGTATCAGATACTTGGAATATGTTAGTGGTAATTGTTGCTCCTTCAGAAGGTGAAGTAATGTGCATATTGAGATCTGATGAGGAGGATGATCGAACAATTAATGTAACATCATATGTATGAGCTTTCCTCTACCAGTTCCCTGGATTGTGATTGTATAAGTATTAGCAGGGAGTTGAAGAAGATGTTGCGATTGTTAGTGCTGAAGAACCTGTTGGAGTTACTGAGGTTGGAGCAAATGTGGCTGTTACACCCGGTGGAAGTGAACTTGTAACAGAGAAGGAAACTGGTGAATTGAAACCTTTAATGGATGTAGGGGTCACTGTATATGTTGTTGAACTACCCTGGGTTACTGTTTGAGAGGATGGGGTTGCAGCGATGGAGAAGTCGGAAGTTGTCCCTGCACTGGCCGAAATGCTATCAGTGTTATTGTTCTCGTTACTTTCAGTAACGACATTTGTTGCATCAACAACAACTGTAAAAGTATGACAGGCATTATCAGAATGCCACTGAGTTTCCCAGTACCAAACTTGCGAGGCCCCAGCTGCAAGTCTTGTATCGTCAGTTCCTGAAACAGCCAATATACCGTCAACATAAATATAAATCTGATGGTCAGCCGCCACAGGCGCAGAGCTTTGATTGTGCACTGTGAAGTAGAATGTTATTGAGCCACCCTGTGTTGACTGAGCAGTGTCAAAATATAGAGAATCAACTGTAAGGTCAGGGAGATTGGGCCTGATTTATGTGAAGAGTAAAGTTCTTTTCACTATACAAGCTATCGTTGCCTGTAACTCTTATTGTGAAACTGAAGTCTCCAGAGTTTGTTTGAGTGTCAGAGAGAGTTCCTGATATAGAAAGAGAAAGACCTGAAGGGAATGTACCAGAGGTTTTCCTCCATGTATATGGTGTTGCTCCACCTGTTGCAGAGAATGTTGTAGTGTAGTATTGGTTCTGATTACCACTCGTAAGAGGAGAGGAGGTGGTAATAGTAGGAGGTTGGTTAGTGGCAGTTACAGTTGGGCCAGTGTATGAGCCAGGACGGGGTGGTAGATAAACAGTATTTGTCACATCGCTAAAATAGAAATGGAAGTAATGGGTTCCTGCACAAAGAAATCTGTTAACATATTTTCAGTTTGACTATTGATCGTTTCCAACATTTTGAGTGCCTTCAAAGAATTCTCCTTTGCTTCCTCAATACCTTGCCCGATGTTCAAAGGTCCAACTATCGCTTAATTTATCACACTGTTCTTAAAAATCTGGCCGTCAGGATTCCGATTTAGTATTACAGTTAAAATATTTTAAATGTTTTCTTCTATGTAGTTTTTCCTTTTTATGAGGGGTTTTGAAATTTGCTTAAGAATATCAGGGTGCATTTTCCCATCTTTTATCAACTGGAAGCCGGCAAGCTCACAATTTTCCAGTACCTTCTTTGTTTTGTTGTCATCAGGAACCATATAGTCAGCATGAGGTCTCAGTACTGCTCCAGCAAACTCTACACTCATATTTGCTGCAAGTTCTTTTGCAATATGTAAAACCACATTGAAGTTGCCCATCTCCCACCAACCACAAGTTGAAACAAGAACAATTTTCTTTATTCTTACATCTTTGTTTGTAATAGCCCTTGTTCTTCCGTTTGGTGTCGTTTTTAATACGGGGTTCATCAGTGGTAAAAGTCTGTTCATAAATGATTGAAAATAGTCAGGTAAGGGAATATATACTGGGGCTGCGAGAACAAGAATGTCTGCCTTACGGAGCTTTGGATAGAGCATATCCATATCGTCATTTCTTATTACGCACTTTCCTAAGGTCTCTTTATTCCAGCAGTAGAAGCAGCCGGTGCAAGGTTTTATATTCAATTTCTGCGAGTAGTATAGTTCTGTTTTTGCACCTGCTTTTTTTACGCCCTCAAGAAAAGCGTTAAGGATAACTGCAGTATGTCCTCTTTCTAACCTTGCGCTTCCATTTATTGCAAATACATTCACCCTTACCTCCTTATATTTTATCTGTGAATAATATATTGTTTCTTGTATCTTGACTTACTAAAAAGCTCCCTTTCTGTCTCATTACATACAAGGGAAGGGAGCTTTTAAAAATCACCTGTAAGATTCGCCTTCTACTTTCATCATCGGGTGAGGTCCATCAATTGGAAGTCCAGGAATTTGTTTGAGAATCTTGAGTATTGATTCGGCATCTTTTGCATCCCATTCGCAGATTATTCTGGATACGTTGCCTTTATCGTCTAGTTGAACCCATGACCCAACCCAATAGGCATTAGTATTAGATAGAGCTTTTGATGTTTTTGCAACTGGCTCGGCTTGAGCAACCGGCAAAGGTGACGGCAGTGTATGAACGACTAGAAATTTTGCCATCTTTATCACCTCCTTTTTTCACAAATATAACTTCATATAAAAAGGTAAATTTTCTATCCCCCCAAACTTTTACTAACCCCCCTATTACATTATATTCAAAAAATACATAAATCAAGCGATTTTTTATCGCCCTAAAAAAAGTATAGTACTTTTCTAAAAAATTGCAAGTTTTATAGCATATTTACTTTTTTAATACAGTTTGTGTTGATTCTCATCGATCTGTATCTCTCAAAAAATGCCCTTAGACACGAGTTAGAGGTCAGGTTAGTATATTTTTATACTTTTGGGGTATTTCTTGATGAAATGTAAGCCTTTTTGAATAGATTTTTGATAGGGCTGTTGGAAATTTTAATTTTGATACAATTGGAAGGAAAAGATGAAAAGTTTGCAGTCACCCAATTTAGGGAACATTACACAATTTTTCTAGCATATATATTTTAGTTTAGAATTGTTTTAGTTTAGAATTTTTCTGTCGACCCCCTGTAGTGCAAAAACCCTGAACATCGACAGATTATGTATATAAAATATTATGCTGTTATGTATTTTGAAACTTCCATGTTGAAATTTTGAATTTTATGGTAGAATATAATGAAACGTAAGATTGTCCTGTATCTTGAAAACTGAACAATGTGAAAAGTTAAAAATAAAATATTAGACTTTTACATAATTCTTAGCTGTTTGTAGCGTACCTATAAGGGATTGAAATTCTAAAAGAAACAAACATAAAGCTGTTTTTTACCTTATGTTTGTAGTCCACTCATAAGGAACAAAAAATTCTCAAAAACTCTTGCAATTTTTTTAAAAAATACTAAAATTTTTCAGAGTGATGTAAAATCGCTCGCTTTAAGTTATATTAAAAAAGGAGATATTATTACGGATAAACTACTTGTATGTGCGCTTGTATTTTTTTTAATTTTTCATTTTATTTTAGCCAGTCTATATATTATTGTCTTTTCAAATATCTTTAGATTGTCTACTAAAAAGTTACCTTTTAATAACAATTTTAAAATAAACTATATTAGAATGGAGGCTATCTATGAGTGACCTTAAGTATGTAGGAACTTACATTGAAAGACCAGACGCTGTTAATAAAGCAATAGGCAAGGCTGTATTTATTGATGACATTCGACTCCCCAATATGTTATATGCGGAAATCCTTACTCCTCCTATTGCTCACGCTAAGATCCTTTCAATCGACACAACCGAAGCAGAAAAATCAGAAGGTGTTATAAAAGTTGTTACTGGAGCTCAATGCAATATAACTTTTGGTGATTGTGTCCGAGACAGGTATCCAATGGCAAAAGATAAGGTTCGCTATATCGGGGAACCCGTTGCGGCTGTAATTGCTAATTCTGTACACAATGCAAGGGAAGCCGTTAAAAAAATAAAAGTGGAGTACGAAAACTTACCTGTTTATACTGACGCATTAGATGCGATCAAAAACGACGCAGTTCTTATCCATGAAAAAAATGGAGAGTATTGGCATCTTCCTACATATCAACCCATTCCTAAAACAAACATTGCAATGCATTATACTCTTATTAAAGGAGATGTGGAAAAAGGTTTTGAAGAAGCTGATGAAGTAGTTGAAGGGGATTTTGTTTATCCTTTTGGCTCTTCTGCCGCAATCGAACCACATGGGGCAATTGCATGGTTTCATGAAGACAAAACTATTGAGATTTGGTCATCTTCAATTTGTCCTACTATCATTCAAGAAGATATCGCACGTACTTATGGAAGGCCCGTTTCAGACGTGAGGGTGCATATTCCAGAAATTGGTGGATGCTTTGGATATAAATCAGATGTTACGATTGAGCAAACAGTTGCCTACATTGCAAGTTTTGTTCCAGGTAGACCAGTTAAGTGGGTTGCAACGAGAGCACAAGACTTCACGAGCACCCTTATAGGACATGGCGTTCGAATACACATGAAGCTTGGAGCAAAAAGGAACGGAAAATTTGTCGCAGTGAAGTCAACGGTTTACCATTCTGTCGGAGCTTATGCAGACACAGGCGTTAATGTGACTCAAGCTGCAACTCATACTGTTGGAGCATATGAGATACCAAACGCTTTTCTTGAAGGATTCTCAGTTTATACTAATACGCCGCCTGTAGGTGCTTATAGGGGATATGGCTATCAGTATCCACACTTTGCCATAGAAAGGCTTATTAATATGCTCGCAAGAAAACTTAAAATTGATGAATTAGAAATGCGCTCAATAAATTATCTTTCTGAAGGTAAAGAGACTGTTCTTGGAGAAAAAATATGGAAAACAAACGGCGACGTGAAGAAATGTGCAGATAATGTAAAGGAAGTGATATTCTCAAAGCCGAAACCAAAAGAAGACGACAAGTATTATTATGGACGAGGTTTTGCAGCCGTCATTAAAGGACCTAAAGGTACTCCAAATTCGGGCAAAGGATGCTATATGAAATTAAATATTGATGGAAGCGTCACTGTGATAATGGGTGGAGCTGAGGTTGGTCAAGGCTTGAGGACTGTTGTAAGGCAAGTTGCTGCCGAAGCATTAAAAATTCCTCCTGAAAAAGTAAGAGTTTATATGGAGCTTGACACTGATTTTTCTCCTTGGGAATGGCAAACAATAGGCTCAATGTTTACAACACAAGGTGGAAGGGCAATTGTTCTAGCAGCAGAGAGGTTGATAAGCATGATGAAAAAAAATGCTTCCTACGCCTTAAAGTGTGACGAAGATCTTTTAGATTACGATGGTCAATATATTTTTCTTAAGTCTGACCCAAGCGTGAAAGTTCCTGTTACAGATATTGCCAGAGGCTATATGACTGAAGGTGGTATCACTGTTGGCGAAGTTGTCCAGGCTACAAGTGCTGGCAGGTTACCCCGCTATTCTAATCCAGATTTAAAAACGGGGCGCGGTAATATGGGCGTTAACTATACCTTTGGAGCCCAGGGTTGCGAAATAAGAATCGAGAAAGACACTGGTAAGATAATCATTGATAATTTTGTTTCAAGTTTCGATATAGGTAGAGTTATCAACCCCGTTCAGCTTAGGGGCCAAATAGTTGGAGGAGTAATGATGGGAATTGGTGCTACTTTATATGAGCAGTTAAAATTTGATGAAAAAGGAAACCTAATAAATCCCCATTTTTCTTCATACCGATTCCCAACAATCAAGGATACACCGATAGAACAAACAGTAATTTATGTTGAAACACCCGACGGAGTAGGGCCTTTTGGAGCCCGAGGAATTGGGGAACATCCTGTACTTGGAGTTGCCCCTGCCATTTTAAATGCTATCTTTGATGCAATTGGCATTGATTTCTTTGAGATTCCAATTACTCCTGACAAAATAAAAAAAGCAATTGAGAATAAAAAAGAGGTGATGAAATGAGTAGTAAAGTTAATTTTACTGTTAATGGCGAGAAAAAGAGTGTCGAAATAGAGGGATGGGAAAAGCTACTTGATGTCCTAAGAGACTACCTTAATCTTACAGGAGCCAAAAGGGGCTGTGATGACGGAACATGTGGCACATGTACTGTCATTGTTAATGGGGAAGCAGTTAAAAGTTGTATGTTCCCGGCAAGCAGGCTCGAAGGAGCAGACATTGTTACAATAGAAGGTCTTTCTAAGGAAGGAGTTAATCCTATACAGAGAGCCTTGATTGATTCCGGGGCAGTCCAATGTGGATTCTGTACCCCGGGAATTGTTACGGAACTTACGGTCCTTTTTACTAAAAATCCTGAGGCAACAGAGGAGCAAATAAAAGAAGCTTTATCTAAGCATCTCTGTAGATGTACTGGCTACGAGTCTATCTTTGAAGGAGCAAAATCTGCCCAGAAAAAGCTTGAGGGAGCAAAAAACGCTCAGAGGCTTTTTAATAAAGATGTAAAAAAATAATTTTGAGAACATTAAGGAGGAACTTACATGTTTGACATTGTGATTCGTAATGCAACAACAAGGAAGTTTGATAGTGCTGTAGACATAGGAATATCCAATGGCAAGATAGGTGCGATTGGAAAAATTTCAGATAAAGGGAATATTGAGATTGACGCAACAGGTAAGCTTGTTACCGAATCTTTTGTGAATCCACACTTGCATCTTTGTAAAGTTTACACTCTTATGATGATGGATGAAGAGGCCTTGAAAGATTATCACGGGACAGATATGGGAAAAGCAATGACTGCAATCGAGCTTGCTGCAAGAGTAAAGGAAAAATACAACCAGTCATGGATAATAGAGAACGTAAGAAAAGCACTTAAGCTTGCTGCATTAAATGGAGTAACGCACATAAGGGCATTTGCAGACGTTGACAATAAGGCAAAACTTGAAGGCATAAAGGCACTAATTGAAGCAAGAGAAGAATTCAAAGATATTGTCGAAATTCAAGTAGTCGCTTTCCCACAAGATGGCGTTGTTCGGGAGCCAGGTGCATTCGAACTTGTCAAGCAAGCAATGGATCTTGGAGCAGATGTTGTAGGAGGCATACCTTGGATAGAATTTACAGAGGAAGATGAGCGAGCTCATATCGATGCGATGTTTGAAATTGCAAAAACTTATAATAAGGATATATCAATGCTTGTGGACGACGCGGGAGACCCAGGCCTTCGGACACTTGAAATGCTTGCGGTGAAAACAATTAAAGAAGGATGGCAAGGAAGAACTCTTGCCCATCACGCAAGGGCAATGGCTCTTTATCCAGAACCTTACTTTCAGAAGGTTTTGGCTTTGCTTAAAAAAGCAAAAATGGGAGTAGTAAGTGATCCGCATACTGGACCTCTACATGCACGGGTTAGGGATCTTATTAAAGAAAATGCTCTTGTTGTGCTCGGACAGGATGATATTTCAGACGCCTATTATCCGTATGGTCGAAATAATATGCTGGAAGTTTTATTCCTTGCTTCGCATATACTCTGGATGACTACAAGGGAAGATATGGAGAAGCTTTATGATATGATTACAGTTGACGCAGCCAGGGCAATTGGCATTAAAAATTTTAAACTTGAAGAGGGAGCTGAGGCGAACCTTGTTGTATTAAATGAAGAGAACATACGTGAAGCAATAAGAAATCACGGCGGACCACTCTATGTTATAAGCCATGGTAAACTTGTTGATAGGAAGATATTTTCTAATTAAATTAATTAAAGAAAGGAGAGAGAAGGATGAAAGGAAGGAAAGTAGTAGCATTGCTTATTGTGATGTTTCTAGCGGTGGCGCTATTTGCTGGCTGCGCTCCAAAAACTCAGCCATCACAAGAAACTAAAAATGTTCTCAAGGTTGCTGCAGTTTATGCAACTCCAATTGAAGAACCATGGGATGGTGCTATCCATCAAGCGCTATTAAAGGCAAAAACTGATTTGGGCATCCAGTACGATTGGACGGAAAATGTAGGTTATTCAGACTTTGAAAGAGTGCTGAGAGATTATGCACAAAAGGGTTATAACATTATATTTGGAGATGGTTTTGGCTCTGAAGATGCAGTAAGAAGAGTAGCAAAAGACTATCCAAAAATCGCTTTTGTATTCGGTATGGGCGGAGGGGCATCAGAACCTAATCTTTCAGTTTTTGATGACTGGATTCATGAGCCTGCATATTTGTGTGGAATAATTGCAGGCAAAATCACTAAATCTAATAATATTGGTGTTGTTTGTGCAATACCAGACCCTGAAGTTAACAGGATTGTCAATGCATACATTGAAGGTGCAAAGAGTGTAAATCCTAAAGTTTATGTCCAAGTTTCATTTATAGGGAGCTGGTTTGACCCCACAAAAGCAAAAGAAATGGCTCTTGCACAAATAAGTAAAGGTGCAGATGTTATGTTCGCTGAAAGGTACGGAGTAATTGATGCATGCAAAGAAAAAGGTGTGCTTGCATTCGGGAACATTCTTGACCAGAATCCACTTGCACCAGATTATGTGATCACTGGACCAGTGTGGAATATGTATCCTACTGTTGAATATGTCGTGAAGTCAGTTCAAAATGGTTCTTATCAAGCTCAAGATTTAAGGGAATGGTCTATGATGGCCAAAGGTGGAGCAGAACTTGCACCTTTCCACGGGTTTGAGAACAAATTGCCTAAAGATGTTATGGATTTGGTAAACAAAACAGAGCAGCAAATCAAAAATGGAGAATTTAGGGTACCAATTAATGAAGCCCCTCCAGTCAGTGGGTAGAATTTAAAATTAAGCGTTTAGAACACAGGAGCAGCTCCTGTGTTCTATTTTTAATAAGAGGTGCACATGGAAAAAGTTATTGAGATGAAAAATATCAGGAAAACTTTTTTAAATAATGTTGCAAACAATGACATAAACTTCTCTGTCTTCAAGGGAGAAATTGTTTCATTGTTGGGTGAAAATGGTGCAGGCAAAACTACTTTAATGAAAATTTTGTATGGAATGTATTCTAAAGATTCCGGGGAAATATATGTTAATGGGAATAAGGTAGAAATTGATTCACCAAAAGATGCTATTAATCTGGGCATCGGTATGGTTCACCAGCATTTTACACTTGTAAAAACCTTATCAGTGTTAGAAAATGTCATCCTTGGTCTTCCTTCTGAAAACCCATTTCTTTTAGACCTGGACGTCCCAAGAAAAAGGCTTATGAAAATTTCTAAAGATTATGGTCTACAAGTAAATCCAGATGCAAAAATTTGGCAGCTTTGCGTCGGAGAACAACAAAGAGTGGAAATTATAAAAGCTCTTTTCAGAAATGTATCTGTATTGATTCTTGATGAACCGACTGCCGTGCTTACACCTCAAGAATCTGAGGATTTATTCAAAACATTAGACTTGTTCAAAAAAGAAGGTAAAAGTGTCATTTTTATCTCGCATAAATTAGAAGAAGTAATGGAAATAAGCGATAGAATTGTTATTTTGAGAAATGGGACGGTAAGCGGAGAAAGAAGAAAAGTTGATACAGATGAAAGGGAACTTGCCCGTTTAATGGTCGGGAAAGATGTATTCGATGCGATACGGCATAATAAGAGCGAGGCTGGGGAACCTATCTTAAAGATAGAAGGACTTACTGCATTTAATGATAAGGGAGTCAAAGCGCTAAAGGGAATTTCTTTTGAGGTAAAAAAGGGTGAGGTCTTGGGTGTGGCTGGTGTTTCAGGTAATGGTCAGAAAGAGCTTGAAAATATTATATGTGGAGTTAAAAAACCAGAAAGCGGTAAAATCTTTCTGAATGGCGAAGATATTACAAATAACACTCCCAAGGAAATTATTAAAATGGGCATTGGTAGAATTCCAGAAGATAGGATGGAAGATGGACTTATATTAGATATACCTGTTCTTGAAAACCTCGTTATAGAATTCTACGACAAGCCGCCGATTTCTAAAGGTATATTGGTTGATTACGCGAATATGAAGAAAATAGGCGAAAATTTATTGAAGGAATACAATATAAAAGCATCAAGTGTTTTTGCACTGACAAGAACCCTTTCTGGTGGCAACCTACAGAAAGTCATACTTGCAAGGGTATTGTCACAAAACCCAAAAGTTATTATTGCCTCACAACCTACAAGAGGTTTGGATGTTGGTGCAACTGAGTACATTCACGAAAAAATTCTGGATGCAAAAAGTAGAGGGACTGGCGTGTTGCTCATATCTGAGGATTTAAATGAAATATTGAACCTAAGTGATAGGATTATGGTTATGTACGAAGGAGAAATTATGGGAATCATAGACAGAGAGAAAGAAAAAGTAAATATAGAAGACATTGGACTCATGATGGCCGGTTCCCGCTGTTCGGAGGAAGGCCATGAGCTTAATTAGCATTAAGTTAGAAAAAAGAACTGCTCCACCGGTTTGGTTCCAAGTTTTAACTCCAGTTATTGCAATTGTAATTTCTCTTGCAATTTCAGCAATTTTTCTCCTCATTCTTGGCAAGAACCCATTCACAGCATTTTATTATATGTTCTACGGGGCAATAGGCACAAAATTTGCATTTCTTGAGATGCTTGTCAAGGCAACACCTTTAATACTTACTGGTATCGCTGTTGCAATTGCCTTTACTGCAAAGTACTGGAACATTGGTGCAGAAGGCCAACTTTACGCGGGAGCCCTGGCCGCCACTTGGTTTGGCCTAATGAATCTGCCTCTATCTCCTGTAATCTATATTTCTCTTGAAATATTGGTAGGCTTTTTGGCTGGAGCTATCTGGTCTGTTGTGCCAGGTTATTTGAAAGCAGAATTAAAGGTAGATGATGTTGTTACAACTTTGCTTATGAATTATATTATGATTTACATAGTTAGCGCCTTGCTAAACGGACCCTGGAGAAACCCTGTAACAATGTATCCCTCATCAATTGCTATTTCTAAAAATGCTTTTTTTCCTAAACTCGTTCCCCAATCAAGATTGCATATAGGCTTTTTAATTGCCATTATCGCTGTTCTTTTAATGTATTTTATTGTAAGAAAAACCAAGCTTGGCTTTGAAATTAGAGCAACTGGGGCTAATCCAAGAGCTGCAAATTTCCTTGGCATCAATACTACAAAGTCCATTATAATTGTTTCTATTATAAGTGGAGGGATCGCAGGATTGGCAGGTGTAAGCGAACTTTGTGGTGTGCAGTACCATCTTATACAAACAATTTCACCAGGCTATGGGTACAGTGGCATTGTTATTGCAATGCTCGGCAGGCTTAATCCAATTGGAGTATTTTTATCAGCTATATATTTTGCAATTGTTATTACCGGTGCAAATGTTATGAGCTATAGTTTAAATATACCACCTTATATTTCCGATGTGATCCAAGGTATAACGCTTATTGTTATGCTTGCAATGCTTTTGCTTTTTGAATATAGAATAAAAGTAGGGAGGTCAAAATGAAAAATAGTTTTCTAACATTATCTTTCTGGGTTGGTTTTTTTGCCGCTACAATAAGAGTAGCAACTCCCCTTATACTTGCAACCCTAGGAGAAACTTTTTCAGAGCGTTCGGGGATTTTGAATCTCGGGATTGAAGGTACAATGTTGTTTGGTGCTTTTGCAGGTTTTATAACCGTTTACCTTACTAAAAGCCTGTGGCTTGGGGTCCTTTTTGCAACCCTTTCGGGATTGATGTTTGGTCTTTTAATGGCTTTTCTTGTTGTGACTCTAGGGCTTAACCAGCATGTTTCAGGGCTTGGCATTACAATATTTGCAAGTGGCTTAGCTTACTACCTCTATAGAGCAATTATTGGCGCTCCAACAGTACCTCCAACAATTAAATCGTTTAGTAACATAGCAATACCGTTACTCTCCAAAATTCCAGTACTTGGGCCTGTTCTCTTTAATCAAACCATCATTACTTACATTGCTTTAATTGCAGTTCCAATAGCAGGGTATCTAATCTTCAAAACAAATTTTGGTTTGTCTTTAAGGTCTGTTGGTGAGAACCCTGAGGCAGCCGATGCTGTTGGGGTTAATGTTTACAAAATTCGCTATTTGTCGATGATCATTGCAGGTTCTCTTATGGGTTTGAGCGGGGCATTTTTTACTTTGGCAGAATTCAACATGTTTCTATACGACATTGTTGGCGGCAGAGGATGGGTATCAATAGCCTTAGTAATATTTGCTAATTGGGTACCTGCTAGAGTTTTATGGGGGGCACTTTTGTTTGGAGGTATTGACGCTATTGGACTAAGAATGCAAGGTACCCCAATAAATGTACCATTTCAAGTGTATTTAATGCTCCCTTACATCCTCACTATCATTGTACTTGTTATCGGTGCCAGAAATGCTTCCTATCCATCCGCGCTATTAAAACCCTATAGAAGGGAATAGAAATAGAAAATACGCATTAATACTTTAAAGGCTCTCTCGCCCATGTATAATTCCTTAATATGGAAGTTGGCAGCACTTATTCTGTTATAGGTAGGAGTATGCGAGAGAGTTAATTTAAAAGCCTTAACTCCTCGCCGTACTCCTTCTCTTTATAATAAACTAATTCTTAAGGTACTTTAGCAAAATTTCTTAAAACGTTAAGTTAATGGAGAAAAGTCGAATTGAAAATTAAATTTGCATTCTCTTGATATAGTAATATGTATTTTTCCTCAGAATTAATCACAATCGACTAATTCTTAAAAGTTTCTTTTGAAGAAAGTTCGCTAAAACGTTTATCCCTCACAGGCCCTTATAATAAGCCTTGTATCTCTGACGTAATCCTGTTTATGCTTTCAATACTTATCTAAGTTAAATACTTAAATGAAGTTTAAACTTGATCTGAGCTATTCTCCAAAATTCGGTCGTATTTTCTCTAAAAAGAATTAGAATTTTTTTGAGTGATGAAAATCGCTCGATTTGGGGTAAAATTTATTTGTATGGTTAAATTTTTAATGATAAAAAGGAGGGCTCTATGGCGAATTGCAGGATTTGCGGAAAGAGATTGCCTCTATTTTATAGAGACACTGTTTGCAGGGAATGCCGGGCTAAACTTAAGTCCGAACTTGAGGATATAAAGCAGTATGTGTTAACGAACAAGGACATTATGGACGAGCAGATTGAGAAATTGAAAAATCAGGATAAGACTGATTTAATCAAATTTTATAACGACCTTTTTGAGGCATTTTCAAGCGACAAAGAACTTGATATTTCGGAAATCACAGCACTTAATAAGTTGCAAGAAGGGTTATCGCTATCAAATAGCGAGGTTCAATATGACGAGAAGGTTAAGCCATATATCTATGTTCAGGCAATAAGGAATAACAAATTGCCAGTAGTAGAACTTGATAATACGGAGGGCATTATTTTAAGGAAGGATGAAACGGTGCATTTTGTTGATGGGGCAATACTTAAGGAGATGAGGTCTGTAAGCGTAGGGTATAGCGGTGGCTCTCAAGGAGTTAGCATAAGAATTGCAAAAGGAGTTTATTACAGAGTTGGCGGAACAAGGGGGCATATAATGAAGGAAGACCAACTTGTTCAAACCTCAATGGGTATATTTTTAATAACAAATCAAAGGATCATATTAAAACCTTCTTCAGTTGAATATAAGTCATTAGAGATACCTCTTAACAAAATATTCTCTTATAGTTGCTATGAAAATGGCGTTGCGATATACAAAGAGGGGCGTGATAAGGCGTACTTTTTGGAATTCATTACAAAATCCTCTCCCGAGATTGTCGGCATGGTGCTTGGATATCTTACAAAGCAAGAATAGATTTATTCGATTAGAAATAAAACTTACAACGAGGCAAATTATACTACATACTAATTACCAAAAATGCTCGACTAATTCAATTTTATTTTTAGTTTAGACTCTTTTTGTAATTACATCTATTGCAATGCTGATGCCTTCAATAATTGTGCTTAAAGGCATGCTTGGTCTTGGCGAGTCAATTGCTTGCTCGTATATGAAAGGGATATGGATAAAGCCATTAGCAATTTTTAGGTTATTTTTCCTTATGTAATGCGAGACACCATAAAAAAGCTCATTACAGCAAAATGTTCCTGCGCTGTAGGATAACATTGCTGGAATGTTACTTTTCTTAATCGTTACTACTATCTCTTCCACTGGAATTGTTGCAAAATACGCATCCTGTCCATCTTCAGTAATCTTTATGTATCTTGGCTTATTGCCCTCGTTATCAGGAATGGTATAGTCAAGAAAATTTATTGCAACCTTTTCTACCGTTATATGTGTCCTTCCTCCTGCTTGTCCTACGTTTAAGACCGCAACAGGGTCTAACTTATTAATGAGTTCCAAGGTCCTTTCAACGCATTTTTTGTGGACCACCGGTAATATTTCTGTGTATATCTCAACCCCGTTTATTTTCTTTCCAGAAAATTCCTTTACTGCAAGCGCTGAGGGATTTATCTTTTCTCCGCCAAATGGCTCAAAGCCAGTAAGTAACAAAGTTTTATTAGACATTTTTACCTCCATTCTTTTATTAAGCAAGACGAGGGTAAAGTTCAGTTGCTATAAAAATTGCTATTACGATAGCACATACAAGTATCCAGAAATACAAATAAATATTTGCAAATTCCCCCGTAACGAGAAGTGCCCTTAATATGTCTACAACATAACTTAGAGGATTGATAACCGCTATTACCTGTAGCCATCGCGGCATTATGGAAATAGGGTAAATAGCACTGGAAGTAAAAAAGAGCGGCATTGTTAATACCTGCCCTATCCCCATAAATCTTTCTCTTGTCCTCATTAAAGCAGCAAGGATCATCGAGAACGAACTAAAGAATGCTGATCCAAGCATAACCACCACAATAGTTCCTATTATGCTTAAAAAACTCCACCTAATAGGAATTTTCATGATAATTGCTAATGTCAGTATAATAACTGCTTGGCTTAACCCTCTTACCATTGCGCCCATTGTTCTTCCCACAACAAATGCACTTCTTGGCACTGGAAGAGCAAGAAACTTCTGAACTATTCCCTGATCCCTATCCCATATGAGATTCAGTCCGTAAAATATTGCTATAAACATCACGGATTGGGATAGTATGCCAGGTGTCATAAAGGCAATATAAGGAATCCCTCCCGTAGGTATTGCTTTTATTTTGGTAAAAGTCTCTCCAAAAACTAAAAGCCACAGAACTGGTTGGACTGCTCTTGTAAATATCTCAGTAGGGTCATGACGAATACGCCTTACTTCCATTTCTCCAAGCGTCAGGCAATCATTAAACCATTTTATTAAATTTCTCCAGAAATTATTGTAAACGCCTTGCTGTGCGGCGAATTGTTCTGAGTTCACGGAAGTTACCCCCTTCCTCTACACTATGTCCAGTAAGAGATATGAAAGCGTCTTCTAAACTGGATGTACCTGTCTTTCTCATAAGTTCTTCAGGGCTATCTATCATTATAATGTGACCATGGTCCATAATGGCAATACGGTCACAGAGTGCCTCTGCTTCCTCCATATAATGTGTAGTTATTAGAATTGTCATATTATAGTTTTTTCTCAATGTCTGCAGGACTTCCCAGACAGACCTTCGTGCAATTGGGTCTAACCCGACCGTTGGTTCATCAAGCAGAAGCACCTTCGGGTAGTGCAGGAGCGACTGTGCAATTTCAAGTTTTCTAACCATTCCTCCGGAATACTCCTTCACGAGCCTGTTTGAAAAATTTTCTATTTCCATAAGTTTCATTAGTTCATTTATTCTTTTTTCTCGCTCTCTTTTCTTTAGTCCTACTAATTTTGCAAATATGAGGAGATTTTCATATCCAGTAAGGGAGCCGTCGCTTGAGAGGGCTTGCGGGACATAACCAATAAAATTCCTTACAATAGTAGATTGTTTTGGTAGAGAAAATCCGTTTATTTCTATCGTTCCGCTGTCCTGTGGAATAAGAGTTGCGAGTACTCTTACCGTTGTTGTTTTACCTGCTCCATTAGGACCCAGTAGGCCAAAGATTTCTCCTTCTTTTATATCAAAGGATATACCATCGACAGCCTTTGTTTGTCCAAAATATTTTGACATATTCACAACTTTTATCATTTAGATTCACTTCCTTCCACTTTCGAATGCTCATCTAAAATTGTTGAAAGAAGTTCGTGAAGTTTCTTTAAATCTGATTCACTCAGTGTAGAAAGGTATTTAGAGAAAGTTCTTTTTCTACCCTCTTCCCATTCTTTCCAAAGGTCTATACCCTTATCAGTTATTTTTATTGTAACAGTCCTATCATCAGGAACCCCCCTACTTCTTTCCAATAACTCTCTCCTTTCCATTTTCTTAGTGATTAGGGTGACAGAACTTGGGGTTGTGCCTAAAATGTCTGCAAGATTTCCCACTGTAACAGATCCGTATTTCGCAAGATACAGCAAAATCCATCTTTGTTCCAATGTTACTCCGCTTTGCTTTACCTGCTCTAAAGATAATTTTCTCCAGAGCCTGCAAAGGTTTGATAAATCTTCAATTACAATGTCCTTATGATCTTTCATATTTTATCTCCTTAAATATTTTATCACTTAAATGATTTTAAGTCAATACTTTGTTCGAATTAAATCATGAAAATTCTATACGAAATTGGATTGTTCTCTCACCTAAAAATCTATCCAAAATTAGATGGGAGCAAAATGAAAAGAGCGAGAAGAACTTATAAAAAGGGAAGAGTTGGCGTTTATGGATTTATCCTAAGACATAGGAAGTGAAATAGAAGAAGGTAACAAAGAAGGGTCTTACTTTTGACAATTATGAGCATATGCTTATAATATTATTGAAGGTGAAAATATGACTCGACCAAGATTTAGAAGAAGAATTGGATGGCTTCCACGCCTTGATTACTTTAGACCAGATGGAGTTGATGATAGCAATATTGAAGAAGTAGTGCTTACCCTCGATGAGTTAGAGGCATTAAGGCTTGCAGACCTTGAAGGCTTGTATCAGGAAGAGGCTGCAAAGCGTATGAATGTTTCAAGGCAAACATTTGGAAGGATTATAGAAGAAGCCCACAGGAAAGTAGCCGATGCAATTGTGAATGGGAAGGCGATAAGGATTACAGGCGGTCCTGTTGAATTTGATGAGAATTTAGTTAGTGCATTCGATTATTGCGTATGTCCAAACTGTGGATATATAAAGCCACACGAAAGAGGTAAGCCTTGCAGGTTTGAGGTTTGCCCAAAGTGTGGCTCGCATATGGTAAGACAAGTAAATATAAAGAAAGGAGGTGAATGAGTATGCCATTAGGCGATAGGACTGGTCCTCTTGGTTTAGGACCAAGAACCGGCAGAGGTTTAGGTTATTGTGCAGGTTACGGTGTTCCAGGTTATCTCAATCCGAT
>Ga0334722_10001256_pt1 | contig 32706 bp, 33 predicted proteins | sample C3_bottom_MG_FD_207210 | JGI IMG/M metagenome (GOLD analysis project Ga0334722, IMG submission 207210) | Sediment microbial communities from Yellowstone Lake, YNP, Wyoming, USA - C3_bottom | ecosystem: Environmental > Aquatic > Freshwater > Lake > Sediment | place: USA: Wyoming | collected... | reverse complement strand
CCGGCAGGTACTCCTGGATACCTACAAGAGCTTCAACAAAGGCAGAACCGTTATAAGCCATAAGGCGGAACTCGAAAAGATTATAGCCGAATTCAGCAGGCTTGAAAGCCGTGCCAGGCAGATAATAAACTTCAGGAACCCCGTAGGCAATGCTGAAGTCGTCAGACAGATTGAGAAGCTGGATACCGAAGGCAAGGACCTTGAAGAGAAGATAAGCAATCTGGACCAGATGTCGATAAACACTGTAATGGAGGTTGCGTCAAGAGGCGAGAAGATAAAGAAGGAGATGATCTATTACCTCTTCAGCCTGATGGCCTTCAGTGCAATGACGGCCATATTTCTGATCATCAGGATACGACGCAGCATCGCCGGTCCGTTTAATTCACTGCTTAATGCGACCGAGAGAATCAGCCGCGGCGACCTTTCGTACAGGGTCCCGATGGACCGGAAAGACGAATTCGGAATACTTTCGGAGCGGTTCAACAGGATGGTAGCGGACCTCGAGGCCACAAACATAAAGATCAATCTCAAACTGGCCGGGACCGAACTATTCCTGGAGGTGGCGAAGATAGCGGGCACTTCTCTGGAGCTCAGAGAATCCCTGTCGCTGATTTCCGAGACGATCGCCTTTAAGCTTCAGCAGGACAACTGCGCCATATATATGCTGAAACCCGGGACAGGGACCTTTTATCTGGAGGCCTCCAGCGGCGCCAGGCCGGGCCTGCAAAACAGCCGCGATATCCTCGACAAAGCGACTGCGGCAGAGATGACAAGGACTCCGGCGCCTATTGTCGTAAAGGATTCGGTTCTGACGCAGGGAGGGAATCTCCCGGGGTTCGACGCGTTCAGGTCCATGGTTGCGGTGCCTGTAATACGTGATCATATCTGCACGGGCGTACTTATGGTGCGGAACAGGGCGCCTTACGACTTTTCCGAAGACGAGATAAAGACCCTTAAGATTCTGGCCCACACAACCGGGTCGCTCATTAAAAACGCCGAGCTTTACCTCTCCACTACGAACCAGCTTCAAAAGCTCACGGCGCTTTATGAAATCAGCAAGGCCGTGACATCCGTACTCGACCTCGAAGAACTGCTAAAAAAAATAGCGACCGAGATATCCGCGCTGCTTTCCACAGGGGGATGCATAATCAGACTGCTTGAGGACGGCAAGCTGAGGATAAAGTCTTCGTCCGGTCTGCCTGAAGGTGTGGACGGTGAAATGGACCTTTCACCGGGATCGGGCATCGCAGGCTGGGTGGCCCAAAGAGGCAGATCCCTGCTGATTGAGGATATCAACAACCTGCCTGAAGGCATAGGCGCGGCAGTACCGGGCATTGCCGTAAGTTCGGCTATATGCGTACCGTTAAAGGTGGGAGAAACCGTTATGGGAACTCTCGGCCTTTATGACAAGCATGATGTAAACGGCGCGCTGGTGCCTTTCACGCCCGACGACCTGAAGACGGCCGAAGGTTTCGCTTCCATGTCCGCAATAGCGATTGACAAGGCAAAGATCTATGAAAAGGAGGTCATGAGGGAGAGAGAAACCAGTGAGGCCAAGAAAAGGCTGGATATACTTTTCGACAGCGTTCAGGGGGGAATCATGACCCTTGAGAAGAATTTCACAATTACGTCCGTCAATAAGTATATTCAGGAATGGGCGGGCATGACGGCCCATGACCTCATAGGCGAAAGCAGCCTGGAAATTTTTCATGACAAAAGCGGAATATGTCCTCATTGTGCGGCCAAGGCCACCTTTGAAACAGGGGACGTCAATTCCATCATCCAGTCGAGAGGCGTAAATTATGCCGAGCTCACGGCGTATCCGATAAAAAGCGCGGAAGGTGAAACGCTTGAATGCGTTGTGTTTATCCAGGATATAACAGAGCGAGTGCTCTATCAGGAAGAGACCCTAAGCCTCTATCGTGAAGTGATACAGACAAAGGAATATATGGAGAGTCTGATCGACAATTCGGCTGACGCCATAGTGACCAGCGACCTTGACGGCATCATAACGTCATGGAACGACGGAGCCGAAAAGATCTTCGGGTTCACGGAGCCCGAGGCTGTAGGCAAATTTCTGCCTTTTGTCCCGGATTTCCTGCTGCAGAAAGAAAGGGACAATATAGAGGATATAAAGAAAGGCAGCGTTTTAAAGAACGTCGAAACCCTGAGGCGAAAAAAGGACGGGACCATAATAGAGATAAGCCTGACGCTATCACCTATTAAAGACGCTTCCGGAGGCGTTATAGGGATCAGCGGAATATCCAGGGACATATCAGAGAAGAAACGCGTTGAAAAAGAGGTGATAAGAAAGAACCAGGAACTGTCAAGGCTGTTCTTCATCAGTTCGGCGATGAGGGGAACGCTTGAACTCGACAAGATGCTCAGAATGGTGCTGGTGGCCGTAACCATGGGCGACGGCATGGGCTTTAACAGAGCGCTCCTTTTCCTGGTCGACGAAGCAAAAAATACGCTGAAAGGCGCTATGGGAGTCGGCCCCTCCAGCCCTGAAGAGGCCTGGAAGATCTGGGATGAGCTGTCGTTTCAGCATAAGAACCTCAACGATATCATGGAGGATGTAATCTCCAGCACCCAGAGAAAAGACAGTTTCCTGGACAGGCTTTCGATGGGTATCGAGATCCCGGTCGGCGACAATTCCGCCCTGGCGCTGGCGGTCAGGGAAAAGAGACCTTTCAATATAAAAAACGCAAAGGAAGAACCGGCCGGAGATGCGGTCCTCATACAACAACTCGGCACTGAGGCTTATGCCGTTGTCCCGCTGATATCCAGGGACCGGGTAATAGGGACAATATGGGTCGACAACTATTTCAACAGAAAACCGATTACCGATGAAGATATGACGTTCCTGGCCAGTTTTTCAAACCATGTGGCGTCCGCGATCGAAAACGCGCGCCTGTTCGAGAAGGTCAAGATGGCTGAACAGCAACTTGAAAACATATTCGAATCCATGTCCGACATGGTCTACTTCAACAATAAGGACTATGAAGTAATGAGCATAAACAAGGCGGTCAGCAACAAACTGGGACTCCCGCCCTCGGAAATCATAGGGAAAAAATGTTATGAAGTATTCCACGGGACCTCCGAACCTTATACCAAATGCCCTCATCATAAGACCGTCAATACAAGGAAGGCATACATTGAAGAGCTGGCTGACCCGAAGATGGGCGGTATTTTTCTCACGTCGAGCTCGCCTATCTTTGACCTTAACGGGGAGTTCATAGGGTCGGTCCATGTGATGAGGGACATAACAGAGCACAAGAACCTGCAGGCCAAACTCGCGATGTCCGAAAAAATGGCCGCGCTCGGGGAAGTTGCGGCGAAGGTTGCCCACGAAATAAGGAACCCTCTCGTTTCGGTCGGCGGGTTTGCAAAGAGACTCGAAAAGAAACTCGATGGAAATCTTAAGGAATACGCGACAATAATCGTGAAGGAAGTCGATAGACTGGAGACCATTTTACGGGAAATCCTCGGGTTTGTAAAAGAGGTCAGACTCTCACTGGAACCGGTAAATCTCAACCAGATCATCAGCGACATCACAGCGCTGATGGTATCGGGCATCGACGAAAAGAGAGTCAACCTCATAACGGAACTGGGCCCTTCAGCCACGGTTGTGGTTGACCCGACAAGGGTAAGGGAAGCAATAATGAATATCGTATCGAATGCCGTGCAATCGCTTACTGGAACCGGCTCTGTCCATATCAGGACATATATAAGGGACAGCCAGGCGGTAGTCGAGATAGAGGACACGGGCAAGGGAATACCCGAGGCAGACAGGGCTTTCATCTTCAATCCGTTCTTTACGACCAAGCCGTCGGGAACCGGTCTCGGGCTGGCAATAACGCACAAGATAATACAGGAACACAACGGCAATATAGAGGTTGAAAGCGTTGCAGGGACGGGAAGCGTTTTCAGAATTTATCTACCACTCAAGGAGGTACAAAAATGAAAGTACTGATTGTTGACGACGACATTAATATCCTTAGGTTGTACAAGGAGGAGCTCACAGAGGAAGGGTATGAAATAGTGACCGCCTCTAACGGCCGCGAGGCGCTGGAAAAGTTCGAAAAGGAAAACCCCGACATAGTAACGCTCGATATCCTGCTGCCTGATACGGACGGTATAAAACTGCTCAGGCAGATGAAGGAGAAAAGACCGAGGATGCCGGTGATCATGTCTACTGCCTATGATTACAGGGACGACTTTGCGGTCTGGGCTTCGGAGTCTTACATAGTAAAATCGGCGGACCTTACCGAACTAAAGGCTGCCATAAGGAAACTGACGGCCGGATAATGGGAATGATAGTCAAATCGCTGACCGCGGCGTACGGCGGCTATTCCATCGCAAGAGAAGATAAAGTAATCCTCATCAAGGGCGCGATCCCGGGCGAGGTCGTAGAGATAGAGATAGAGGAAAAAAAGCGTGATTACAGCACGGCAAGAACCGTCCGGGTTGTCGAGCCGTCCGAATTCAGGACTGAGCCTCCGTGCAGCGTATTCGGCATATGCGGCGGCTGCCAGCTTCAGTACATATCGTATGAAAAGCAGGTGGCGATGAAAGACGAAATACTGCTCGATTCATTGACGAGACTCGGCAAGATAGAGACTGTTCCAGGACCTGCGATAACAGGCGCCCAATGGAATTACAGGCACCGGGCGCAGTTCAAGGTCTCCCCCGCCGGAGACATCGGATTTTTCAGGGAGGCGTCAAGAGACGTGGTCGTTTTCGAGGCATGTCCTTTAATGACGGATGAGATTAACACGCTGTTCCGAAAGATCAGGGAAAAGGGCCTGTCCTCCGGGCTCAGCGCTATACATATATCGGACGGAGATACCCCGGTCGCCCTACTGAAAGGCAGGGAATACGACAGCTCGCTGTTCGAAGATTTCATCGAGGCCGGACTGTCCGGAATTGCCTATAACGATGCGATAGCTTACGGCGGCGCATATACGGGTTTCGACCTGAACGGTTTCAGATATACTGTTTCGCCGTGGACTTTTTTCCAGGCGCACTGGAAGCTCAACACAACGGTCGCAGCCATAATATCGGAACATCTCGCGCCGCTGCTGCCGGGCAAACGGGTTCTCGACCTTTACGCAGGGGCCGGGAATTTTTCCATCCCGCTGTCTGCTCAGGCCTCTGAAATAGTCGCTGTGGAAGAAAATCGCTACGCGGTTGAGGACGGCCGCAGAAACCTTGAGCTTAACAATATCGGCAATTGCCGCATCGTGAGGTCGTCCGCTGAAAAATTCCGGATAACAGGCAAATACGATATCATCATACTGGATCCGCCCAGACCCGGCCTGACTTCTGCGGTCGCGGCAAAGGTTATGGAAGCGTCGCCTTCGACAATCGTATATATCTCATGCAATCCGGCAACGCTCGCAAGGGACCTCAAAAAGATGAAGGACAAATATGACGTCGTATCGGTCCGGCAGATCGATTTCTTTCCAAATACCTACCACATTGAGGCAATGGTCTTTTTACAGATCAGATAATATTCGGCCTGATCCGATTTTCGCGGAAAAACTATAAATTTTTATGGTATGTTATCGGGAGTGGAAAAGGACAGCCGCCCAATAAATTTCGGCCCCTTAACCGAACTCGTGCTTTATCAGGGCGGGGCCGCCCTCATATCCCATAAAGAACTTTTTTCCCTGAGAGACGAATGTTATATCGAATTCAGCGGGGATATAAACGATCTTGTCCCCTACTCTGCCGGAGAAGAACTGACCAGGCTGCATACGGTGACTGAATGGGAAACGCTCCTTAGAATAGCGCTGTGGAACGCTGAGGGACCGTTAATCCGCGACGCGCTCGGCCTCCTGAAAAAATCCGGGATAAAAGATGCGGAGCTGAGCCCTTTCATGCATGCGGACGTCAACGACCTTTTCCCATGGCTTTATTACGGAAAAAGATTCGAAATACTGAGAAAAATATGTAATGCGGCAAAGACACGGATGGAGCTGAAATTCGACCGCAAAAAGCTGCTCGTATACAGTCATCTGATTTCCGGGGAGTCGGGCCGGATCGCTGCCAGCAGTCTCTGAAGGTGCTGAAGGGCCCCGTGAGGGCCTAAGACCTAAACCATACTAATCTATTCCGGATGTTCGGTCCCCCGGCAGCGGCATTCTATAACAACCGTGTCGCTGATTTCGGCAAGCCCCCTCTCAAGAATCGTTGAAAGTTCCGGAAGGACCTTATATATCATGTCTTCGGAATCTACAGCCTCTATCTTTACCGGCAGACTGGTAGACAGCTCCAGCATTTTGGCCGTATGAAAAATACCGCCGCTCCCATATCCGGCAACGCCCCTGAAAACGCTTACTCCTGCCACCTTGTTTTTGTAAAGCAGGCCCATTATGACTTCATAGACGGGCTTACCCGAATGCCTGTCGGCTTCGTCGACATATATCGTCAGTTTTTTGGCCAAACCCTTCTTTAACATATTTTCTCCTATAATCCTTTTGTCGTTACAAAAGTTTTCCTATCACATCACCTATTTTTAAGGCTGCAAAGCCGGCTATGACACTCAGCGCCACGTTCATTCCCGCCAGCAGCCATTCGCCGTCCCGCAAAAGACCGTTTGTCTCATACTCAAATGTGGAAAAAGTCGTATATGCTCCCAGAAACCCCACAACCAGGAAGAGGCGCCATTGCGGCGGGGCCATATATTTTTCGGTAAACAAAGTCATGAGCAGACCTATCATAAAACAGCCGGTGACGTTTACAACGAACGTGCCGACGGGAAAAACTTTTCCCCATTTCAGGCCGATCATATATGCTGCCGCATATCTTGCGATTGCGCCCAGGAAACCGCCTGCCCCTATAAGGATATAATCCTTCATAACACGCACATGGAAATTATCACTATGCTTTTTTATCCTACTGATTTATTGACAAAAACTGAAATTTCGCGGTTATTATCGGAGAAGCCGGCGTAGATGAACCTGCAGACGAATACGCGCGGAAGCGATTTATGAAGAGCTTTCAAGCTCTGTATCGTCGTGTTCACGCTCGGTAAGGAGCCTCTTGCCGCCGATAAACCTCTTCAGGTAATAAGGGGTTTCCAGGCTGTCAATCGTCACTTTCTTTCCTTTTGACGAAGCGTGTATGAACAGGTTGTTTCCGAGGTATATTCCGACATGAGACGGAAACGATGCATACGTCCGGAAAAAGACAAGATCGCCGACCGAGAGTTCATCCATATCTATTGCCTCGCCTTCCTTGAACTGCTCCCTGGCAGTCCTTGGAAGTTCCACTCCGAGCAGGCCGTAGACTTTTTTTACATAACCCGAACAGTCTATACCCAGTATGCTGTTGCCGCCGAATTTGTAGGGTATATTCATCAGTTTTCTGGCGAAAGTAATCAGCTTGTTCGGCTCGTCCTTCTCCTTGAATTCCTGCGTCTCGGAGACCTTCCTGATCTCTTCCTCAAAATTCTTCGGGACTACAGCGCCGATCGACTCTGCAGACGACTGGTCGACAACTTCCTCAAGAAATAACTTCTGACCGACCTTGAGTTCGGATGAACTCATCTCATTGAGTTCCATCAAATCATCCGCGTCGACTTCAAATTTGCGCGCTATCCTCCAGATATTGTCGCCCTTCTTCACTATATAGGTCTTCGGCCCTATCCTCTTGACGAGGAGTTTTCTGCCTTTTTTCAGCTTTGACGACTTAAGCTTGTTCAACTCCTTAAGTTCTTCAGCGGTAAGTGAGTATTTCCTTGAAACAGAGGCAATGGTGTCGCCTTTTTTTACAACATGATAAATATCGCCGGAGAGAGGCTTCGCAGAGGCTGTTTTTTCGTTCACAGCCTCGGGCTTGTTTTCCTGTCCGGTTTTAATGCGGGCTGTGGTATCCTTCGCGCGCTTGTTGCCGTTTTCCTTTTTCCCCTTCCTGCAAGCAGTCTTGCCGGACGCTTTATGAGCGGATGCGTTCTTGCCTGAGCTGTTTTTATTCGCAGGAATCGTGATCCGCGTTCCAGGCATCATATTTTTTTCGCTGAGGCCGTTTTCATCAACAATGGCCTTAACGCTGACCTTGAATTTCTTCGCTATTCTGGACGGATTATCGCCTTTCCTGATCGTATATTCGACAGAGGCATCGGCCTGCGTTCCCGCAATAACAAAAAATGCGATCAGGGCAGCTGCTGCCTTTACAATATCCGATCCTCTTATTATCAAGCCGCTTCCTCCCTTGCCAGTTCCTTTAACGTGGGAAGGTCGGTAAGGTCTTTAAGCCCGAAGTATTGGAGAAACTCACGTGTGGTGCCGTAAAGAAGGGGTTTGCCGGGAACTTCCTTCCTGCCCATTATTTTTATCAGTCTCTTGTCGAGCAGGGTTTTTATGACTCCGTCGGCGCCGACCCCCCGTATCTGTTCTATCTCGGCCTTGATGAGGGGCTGATTATACGCGATTATGGCAAGGGTCTCGAGGGCAGGCGCGGAAAGCTTGTTGGAGGTAGATGTATTCCTGAACTTCCTTATCCACTGGGCATATGAGGGATTGGTGACCATCTGATAGCCGCCCGCGATTTCCAGAATCAGCAGGCCCATATCTTTTTCCCTGTATTCCGTTATCATATCTCCGAGAATCTGTCTGATGTCAGCCTCCGGAATCTCAGTAGCTGTTTTTAAATCAGCGGCCGACAGGGGTTCGCCCGAAACAAAAAGCAGCGCCTCTATCAATGATTTAACTTCTTTAACTTCCATAACAATCGGTTCTAACTATAGCAGAAATTAGACAGGAAAATCAAGAGGTTCGACTGCTTTTGTCAAGTGAAACAGAAATGTCCCCCATCAGATAGAATTAAGTAAATAGAATTAAGTAAAATGAAGCCCGACATGAGGGATCATTTCAAGAGAGAGTCAAGCGTGTCCTTTAACGTATCGATCTCATACGGTTTCTTAAGGCAGGCGCTAAATCCATGCGCGCGGTATTCCGCCACTACGGCGTCGTCGGAATATCCGCTTGATACTACTGCGGTCACTTCAGGGTCGAGTTCCTTCAGTTCCTGCAGGGTCTCCTTGCCCCCTTTGCCGCCGCGTATGGTCAAGTCGAGGACCACTACGCCAAAACGTTTCCCGGCTGACAAGGCCTCACGGTATTTTGAGACAGCCTCATCTCCGTTTTCTGCGAAATCCACCTCATGGCCCAGAGACTGTATCATTACTCCTGCGATATTCCTTATAACCTCCTCATCGTCCATCACCAGTATATACCCTCTTGCGGCATTACCCGACTTCACAGGAGAAGGCGCCGGCTTCGATTCTTCTACATCCGTCGCCGGAATGTAAACATTGACGGTAGTCCCTGATCCCTGTTCGGACTTAACGTTTATCTGCCCGCCGTGATTTCTTATTATTGAATACGACGTTGCCAGCCCCAGCCCGCTGCCTTTGTCCTTAGTCGTAAAATAGGGGTCGAATATCCTGGGCAGATATTCCTCCGGTATTCCAATTCCTGTATCCGAAACGGTTATCTCCAGATACCTGCCCGGCTCAAGTGAAAGAGGAAGACAGGAAGCGGGAGCAGAGACATTATAAACTGAGACCGTTATGTTCCCTCCGAGCGGCATCGCCTGAGCGGCATTCAACACGATATTCTGGATCACCTGGCTTAGCTGTCCTTCATCTGCCTCAACAGTCCAAAGCCGCTCATCAGTCCTTATACGATATTCAGCCCTGGAGCCGCTCAACGCGAACTTCACAGAGTTTTCGACCACAGACCGGGGATCAATCTTCTGCCTGACCGGCTTCCCCCCCTTCGAAAAAGTCAGCAGCTGCTTTGTGAGACTTGCGGACTCTTGCAGCAGATTTTCGGCATTCGAAAGCATTGAAAGTGATTTCTCCTTATCGTCGCTAAACCTTTTTGCCATCGAAATGTAGCCGAATATGCCCTGCAGCAGGTTATTGAAATCGTGCGCAATCCCTCCTGCAAGCGTGCCAATGGCCTCAAGTTTCTGCGTCCTGAGCCGCTCTTCCTCTATGAGATATCTTTCGGTAATATTGTCGATTGCCTCTATAACTGAAACTACATTGCCCGAGGCATCCTTAACCGGATATCCTTTTACTTCGACAAACAGTATCCGGCCGTCGCCGGCCGAGTGTCTGTGAACAACCGCGTGCGGTTTCCCTGTAGCAAAGACAGTCCTGGCCGCGCATTCTTCACCCTCTTCGTAACAGGGTCTGGCAGCTTTGTGTGAAATTTCATAGCAGTGCCGGCCTATCACCTCTTCGCTGACCCGCCCTGTCTGTCTGCAGTAAGCCTCATTGGCAGTAAGAATGCGAAAATCGCGGTCGATATCTATGAAACCGTGCTCAACCGTCTCAAGCACCCGCCTTACGAACTCCTCATTTTCCCTGTGCTTTTCCTCAACCGGTCTGATGTTCACAGGCGTCCGTTTTCCGCCGCACATATTGACAAGGCTGCCTTCTGTCCTGTGACCGCACAATGCAATCTCAGCGAGCGTCTGCTCTTTGCCGGAAGGTCTAGTCCCCGATTGCGCGGTCCCCGACGCTCCGGTCCCTATTGCTCCGGTCAATGAATCGTCGTTCTCCCTGAGCAGTCTTGTCAGTTCCCTTATGATATGTTCTCTTCTTTTATCTGTAAAAATCATGTCCGCTCTTCAGATCAGGGTTAAGTACATGAATAAATTGCATTATATGTGCCAGAGCAGTGCAGGCAACGGAACTCCTTGATTTACAGCAAAATTATAACAGCATATTCAGCGCATGTCCATCAAACTCATATAAAATATCATGAAAAAATATAAAACTTTTTTATAAAAACTGTTCCATAACCAGCCGACTTTAATATCCCAATCATATTTTCCAAATTGCCTCCATGAATTGCTTCCATCAATAACTTGACAAATAAACCTCAATCGATAAAAATTTCTGTTATGGTATTTGAATAATCGGTTATTCTAGGATGTCTTTTTATCCAAGTCCTGAGCCGTCGGATTCAAAACCAAATTCCCGTTACTGAAAAGAGGTCTTTATGGAAAAGTGGAGATGTACGGTTTGCGGTTATATCTACGACCCGGCCGCAGGAGATCCCGACAGCGGCATAGCGCCCGGCACAAAATTTGAGGATATCCCGGATGACTGGACCTGTCCTGTCTGCGGCGCAACAAAAGACGTTTTCGAAAAAGAGTGATCAGACCACAGCGCTTATAGAGACGCGAGGCAGGGGCAGAGATTAAACACTGCCCCTGTTGTCTACTTCAACCCAAGCACATCCTGCATATCATATAACCCGGCCGGTTTGCCGGCAAGCCAAACCGCTGCCCTTAGCGCCCCTCTTGCAAACGTGTCCCTGCTTGAGGCTTTATGCGTAATCTCTATCCTCTCACCGAGACCGCCGAAATAGACCGTGTGCTCGCCGACAATATCCCCGGCTCTCACGGTCTGAATGCCTATTTCTTTTTTTGTCCGGGCGCCTATAATGCCCTTTCTTGCATATACTCCCACTTCGTCGAGGTTCCTGTTGACCGCCTCAGCTATGACCTGGGCCATTTTCATGGCTGTGCCGCTCGGGGCGTCTTTTTTCAGCCTGTGATGCGCCTCGACTATCTCGATGTCATAGTCGTCTCCCAGCGTGCGCGCCACGTCCTGAAGCACCTTCAGAAGGAGGTTTACCCCGAGGCTCATATTGGACGCCATTACACAGGGGATCTTCTTCAGCAGGGGCGACATCTCCAGCAGATCATCTTTGCTGAAGCCGGTCGTCCCTATCACCATCGCCTTGCCCTTCGCCGACGCGACCTTCAGGTTTTCTTTCGTTGATTCTATGGATGTAAAATCTATGATTGTGTCGACCACATCCACGATCCCGGATACGTTTTCGGAAAGGACCATCCCCGGCGTACCAGCGCCTGTAACAGAGAGCAGATCCCTGCCTATGTCCTTATGTCCCTTTCTCTCAAAAGCCCCGGCAAGCTGAAGCCCTTCATATTCTGAGGCAAGGGCCGCTATCCTGCTGCCCATCTTTCCCGCAGCTCCGGCAACGCCTATTCTGACCATGGTAAGTCCTCCGTTTTCTTTTTTTATAGAATTAATAAACCGGCAGATGAAACGCCCGCAGAGGCTGCGCTTCAACAGTACATATCAAATCAAAGCAGTTCAAACTGTCTGGCCGATATTATGATCTCTTTTCCATTCATTGATATCAGCCCGTTCACTACCAGTGACTTTATCGCCTTTGTCACCGATTCCCGCGAGGAGCCTATCTGGTTGGCGATAGTCTGATGAGTCGGACAGGGAACCCTTACAAATCCGTCACGCAACGGCTCCCCGCTGTTTTTTGCAAGATCAATGATAATCTTGGCCACTCTCCCGGCGACATCAAGGAAGGTAAGCGTCTGAATAGTCTCGTTGGCCTTCCTCAACCGTTGCGAGAGAACTGCAAGAAGGGTAATCGCCAGGTCGGAGTTTTCCCTGATGATCTTGAGAAACGCATCCCTTGGCAAAAAAAGCAGACGGACATCTGTTGTAGCCGATACCATGGCAGAGCGCGATTTTTGGTCAAGTAAACTGAGTTCGCCGAAAATGTCCCCCTTTTTCAACATGGCGAGAATTACTTCCCTGCCGTCCTCGGCTATCCGGGAGACCTTCACCTGACCGGATATCAATATATAAAGATCAAAGCTGTCCTCCTCCTGCTGGAGTATGACAGTGTTTTTTGGAAAAGAGACCTCCCTGCAGCTGGAATGAATCAGCTCGCGGTGGGCCTCGCTAAGACCACCTAACAGGAATGAGAACGGTTTTAAATCTTCAATCAACATTTTTTCTCCGTTGAAACACCGAATGATCGACCCGGCAACGGCCCGCAGGATACCAAGAATAGCTATCGATTACTCGTCTGAAACATGCCTCAGCCGGTAAATATTTATAGCATAAACACCCGGAAAACTCCAGACAAATGATCAGCCGCGCCTACTCGCCGAACGCTACTTTTCCTCGCCGGGCTGCTCATCCTCCTCTTCCTCGGCCTTTGCCTCAATCCTGTATTCCTCAGTCGCCCAGGCGCCCAGATCGATAAGCTTGCAGCGTCCGCTGCAAAAAGGCCTCCATGGATTTTCCTCCCAGGTGGTAACTGTTCCGCATTTTGGACACTTTATTTTCATGAATCACTCCGTATCATTCGGTCTGATGCAGGCGGCCGGCAACCCTTCATTCAGTTGAGGGACCGGTTGTTGGGAAGACCGCTGCGTCCTCATCCGGCCTGGTTAAATTTTTTATCAGGAGATCTGAAATCACTCCGTTCGTAACTCCTGTCAGCGTGCCGATCAGTATTAAAACCGGGCTTATGATAAGCACCGCCTCGATCCTCTGTATGAATAGAAAATATGCCAGCACAAGCTGACCTGCATTATGGAAAAGAGCGCCGATGAGGCTAAGTCCGACCGGTCCGAATACGTTTCTGCCGATAAGAAGGGCAAGGCCCATGGCGGCTGTGCCCGCCACCCCTCCGCCGAAGCTGAGAATAAAAGCGGGGCCGAGAAAAGTCCCGGTAAATATCGAGGCTATAATGACCCTGATCAGTGTAACCGTGATAGCCGTCCTGAATCCGTACAACATCAGCGCCACAAGCGTAATAATGTTTGCAAGCCCCAGTCTAAGCCATGGGATAGGCATCGGGAGAAGTCCTTCAAACCCGTGCAGGGCCAGGGCATAGGCGGCAAGAACGGCAATACGGTATTTATCCTGTAACAGCATCAATATCTTTGCCGGACCTCCCGGTTCCGCCGACAACAACAACGACCCTGTTGGGCAGACAGATTATCGCTCCCTTTGAGACCCACCCTTCCCTCACACATATCCGGTTGGGGCAATGCGCTTCTTTTATGCGTACCTTCCGGCCCTTTATCTCTATCACAGTCTCCCAAAGGGCGCCTTGCACTGTAAATGTCCTGTCCGTAGTAAGCGGGAAGGTATAAGCCGGACTGCCGTTTATTTCTACTATGACATCATTCGACTGCGACATGGCCTCGCGCGAGATGAACAGTCCTGCGACTGCGGCCGCTATAAGCAGCACAAAGAGAAGCCTGTCCGCAACGGTGGTGTCCCTAATCGTTTTTTTCAAACTTGAGTTTTTCCTTCAGGCCCGGCGTCATGAATATCTTTCCGTTAACGTCGACAATCAGGGCCTCCATCTCCTCGTCCTGGGCAAGTTTCAGGCCCTTTTCAGGTCCCAGCACAAAGACAGCCGTTGAAAAGGCATCGGTAAAAACTCCCCTGCCGGTTATGATCGTTACGCTTCTGCATCCGCCGGCAGGATATCCGGTCTTGGGATCCAGGATATGATGGTATCTTTGCCCGTCTTCGATAAAAAATCTTTCATAATCCCCTGAAGTGGAAATTGCCTTGTCGCCGAGACCGATCACCGCAAGTATGTCGTTCGTAGAACCTTTGACCGGTCTTGGATTTTTTATTCCTATGTTCCAGGGCTTGCCGTCCGGCCTCGCGCCGAAGGTCCTTATATCACCCGCAGCTGCGACAACTCCGGCGCGGATACCCTGCTCTTTCAGGGTCTTGACCGCAAGGTCGGCCGCATATCCCTTCGCTATCCCTCCGGGGTCGAGCATCATCCCTTTATGCCTGAGAAATACCGTGGATTTTTCCCTGTCGATGATTATATTCCTGTAATCGACAAGCCTGAGACCTTTCTTTATGTCGTCGGCAGAAGCCTTTATATTATTGTGAAAGTCCCATAACTTCATAACAGGGCCGATAGTGGGATCAAAGGCGCCGCCGGATTTCGCAGCAACGAATACCGCCTTGTCGATCACCTCAAGGGTCTCGGGCGAGACCTTTACCGGCATAACGCCTGCATTCCTGTTTATGTTGGAGACTTCGCTCTCATCAGAAAAGAAATTCACAAGAGCGCCAAACTTCCCGATCGTTGCAAAGGCCTTTTCAATGGCTTCGTTCCCTTTTTCAGCGGAGTCGGAGACAACGGTCACCGTGACGAATGTGTCCATCAACTCCTTCGTCTTTTTGTATGTCGCCTCTCTGTGCATAAAACACGACGAGATAAGACAAAGCCCGAGGACCGCAAGAAAAGCGCTATATGTAGTTCTAAAATTCAAAGCCGTAGTTCCTGTAAGTTTTTGCATCTAATTGTAGAATAAAACCATCAGCTTTTTCAGGCGGAATATCGTAATATTGCAGTTGAAATAAATCCAAACAGAGACAGACATGATGAAAAATGGCCATAGTCGAGGCTCCGCAGCAGGATTGCATTAGCAATACTTCTTTAATACCGGCGCAAACGCAATGCCTGCGTTTACGTAATCAGGATAATATCCTGCCGATTCTATGACGTTTTTCAGCATGTCTGTCTCTGTCCTTTTTAAAAGAAAGAAAATACAAGTCAACTTTTCAACAGTTTTTCCTTCAGAAATGCGCCGGTGTACGAGGCGCGGTTCCTGCTGACCTGCTCGGGAGTGCCGACGGCGACCACCTTTCCGCCTGCTTCGCCGCCTTCAGGCCCAAGGTCTATAACATGGTCCGCTGCCTTTACAACATCCAGATTATGTTCGATGACCACTACCGTATTGCCCTGATCGACCAGCATATTAATAACATCCAGCAGTCTCTGTATGTCCACAAAATGCAGGCCTGTAGTGGGCTCATCCAGGATATACAGCGTATTGCCTGTTGATTTCTTGCCGAGTTCCTTAGAGAGTCTCAACCTCTGCGCCTCCCCTCCCGACAGAGTTGTAGCGGACTGCCCCAGACGGAGATACCCCAGCCCGATCTCTTCGAGGACCCCAAGTTTTCTCGCCGGAATTGGAAAGTTCTCAAAAAAACGGCAGGCCTCGGATACCGTCATATCCAGCACCTCTGCTATATTTTTTTCCCTGAATCTGATTTCAAGCGTCTCGTTGTTATACCTTGTTCCCTTGCACTTGTCGCATGCGACATACACGTTCGGAAGAAAATGCATCTCCACTTTTATAAGACCGTTGCCTCCGCAAGATTCGCAGCGGCCTGCAGCGACATTGAAACTGAACCGTGAAATTCCGTATCCCCTGACCTTTGAATCCGGCAGCAGTGCAAACAACTCCCTGATGAATGTAAATATCCCTGTATACGTAACGGGGTTAGACCTCGGCGTTCGGCCGATGGGCGCCTGGTCCACACTGATGACCCGGTCAACAGTCTCAAGCCCTTTTATCTCTTTGAATGCCTTGCGGTCGCCGGCAATAATTCCCCGCAGGGTCTTGCCGCGTGCGGCTTTATACAAAATATCCAGGACCAGGGTGCTTTTACCCGAACCTGAAACACCGGTCACACATGTAAATACTTTCAACGGTATATCTACGTCCACATTTCTGAGGTTATGCTCTGAAGCTCCTTTAATCTGCACAAAGCCGGCAGCTGTCCTCCGTTTTCCCGACGTCCCGACAGATTGTGAACCTTTAAGATATTGACCTGTCAGAGACTTTTCATTCGCCTGTATTTGCGCGGGCGTGCCCTCTGCCGTTACCCATCCGCCCCTGGTCCCTGCACCGGGGCCCATGTCGATGATATGGTCGGCCCAGCGCATCGTCTCTTCATCATGTTCCACTATAATTACGGTATTGCCGGCGTCCCTGACCGCGGCAAGGCTTTCGAGCAGCTTGGAGCAGTCCCTCGCATGAAGTCCGATGCTGGGTTCGTCGAGGACATAAAGCACTCCTGTCAGGGAAGAGCCCATCTGGGTCGCGAGTCTTATCCTCTGCGCCTCTCCGCCGGAAAGGGTCAGGGAAGGCCTGTCAAGTGTAAGATAACCGAGGCCGACCTTTTCGAGGAACGACAGCCTGTCGTTGATCTCTTTGAGTATCCTCAAGGCGACCGCGCCTTCCCGCTCGGTAAGGGACAGGCCCTTCAAAAATGAAAGCGCGGCAGAGACCGACATCCTAGAAAACTCCCCTATATTGACGCCGTAAAACCTGACGCTCAAAGCCTCTTTCCTGAGCCTGTATCCGCCGCACTCCGCGCAGGGGACCGCGTTTTCCAGTTCTTCGGAATATTCGTGCATGTCTTTAAAGCCCAGACCGCTGCATTGCGGGCAAGCCCCGCCCCTGCTGTTGAACGAAAAGAATCTCGGCACTATCTCAGGATAACTTATGCCGCATTTCAGACAAGCGGCTGTCTTTGAAAACAGGATGTCCTTATTGTTTTTTACGAGATTTATTATTACCGTATCAGAATATTTGAAGGCGTTTTCAATCGCCTCCCGCGCCTGCCGCTCTACGCTCCCTTTGATGATCAGCCTGTCGATGACTATCTCTATATTGTGGCGCTTCTTCTTTTCCAGGATGATATCGTGCGTCAGGTCCATCATCTCTCCGTCGATCCTGGCCCTGACAAACCCCTCAGACCTCATCTCCTGCAGCTCTTTCCTGTAATTGCCCTTCCTGTCGCGGACTATGGGCGCAAGCACCTGAAGCCTTGTATTCTCAGGCATAGAGAGTATCGCTTCCAGCACATTCTGGGACTCCTGGGTCGAAATCTCCGAGCCGCAGTTATAACAAAAAGGCTTGCCCAGCCGCGTAAACAGAACCCTGAGGTAATCATATATTTCCGTGATCGTGCCGAGGGTGGACCGCGGACTTCTGTTTACTGTTTTTTGGTCGATTGCTATCGAGGGCGACAGGCCTTCGATATAATCGACATCCGGCTTTTGGAGCTGCTCCAAGAACTGGCGGGAGTATGCGGACAGGCTTTCCACATAACGCCTCTGCCCCTCCGCATAAATAGTGTCTATGGCAAGGGAAGATTTCCCGGAACCTGAAGGGCCGGTTATTACTGTTATCGCCTCTCTTGGGATCGATATATCCAGATTCTTGAGGTTGTGCTCCCTGGCGCCTTTGATCGAGATAAACTTTTGCATCGCAGTATCTTTTACTATAACCGATAATATGGCCAAACTGGGCGGGATATGTTAAATATCGGGATTTCAGATCGGCAGCCGGAGTCCCGCCCGGCATCCCTTATTTATCCAACGCCAATGCATCCTCCGGCACATATTCCGCCGGAATTTCGATATGGACGAGTACATCGGGTTTGATTCTGATTGCGCCAAAAAGGGCGCTGAAGGGGGTGATACCAAAATCCGGCAGGTGCAGGTTAAAATCAACGACGTACCGACTCTGATTCTCTTTTCTCACATTGAAGGATATTTCCCTTGTCTGCCCGTGCATGACAAGTCGGCCGGCAACAAGATAGTCCGCCCCCTGCTTTTTGATTGCCGAAGAAATCAGGAGTATCTCGGGGAAGGTATCAGTCTGCAGCACTTCCCTGATGATATTGCTGTTTATGTCGTCCTTGTCCCGTTGGCTGAGGAGATCGGGCCTTTCTCTGCCGTCTTCCATGGCGCAATCGACGCGCAACGACCGGGTATCGAAACGGGCGCTGATGAAGCGGTCCGCGCCTCCGAAGTCGATAGAAAAAGAGGTGACATTAATACGCAGATCATGCGCCAAACCTGACAGCACGCCCTCCTTGTATGTGAATATCCGACATACTGCCGCAGACTGGTCGACTCTTTGCATTTAATATCTCCCGGAGACCATAGGTCCTGATTATATCCTATGGAACAAAAAGAGGGGTCGTGCGATTGATACCTCATGGCTGAAAGCTAGCGTTAATTTCATCCGGAGAAAAGGCAGGCCGTTTCCGGCCTGCCTTCATAGGGAAGACCCGATGATGGAGATCGACCTGTTATTCTTCCTTGAGTATTTTCTTAAGAAGCTTAAGCGCATTCTTCTTGGCCTCTTCAGGCGTCTCTTCGGCGGCCTTGGCCGCTTCCTCAAATGTCTTATTGGTAATGTTTCTCGGATCGCCCATGCTGTCGTCCGGGTTGCCGCATCCACAGGTGTAACACATGCTGTCCTCCTTTCCGTTGATTAAGATTTTCAATACGCCTCTTCCGCCTTCCTGAGCGGAATATCTAATATCCCATGAATCTATCGGTTCGAATACTATGTTCTTTGATGCCGATCTTTCCGAGCAACTCCCTGCATGCGCCGACCATGCCGGTGGGACCGCTTGCCCAAAAAACCGTCCCGTCCGTCTCCGGCAATAACCTGCTCAGGAGCGCTTCATCCAATTTCCCCTGTTCGCCCTGCCAGCCTCTTTCAGGTTCCGTAAGGACGTTGACGAGCGAAAATCCCGGCACCTGTCTCTCTATTTCTTCCAGCTCCCGGTGAAAAACTATGTCTGCCGACGAGCGATTGAAACTCAGCATGAACGCGTTGAGACGCTCTTTCATGTCCGCCGAGTAGCGCAGCATGGACCGATAAGGCGTTATGCCTATCCCTGCGGCGATAAAGACATGACGAAGGCTTTTATCTCCCTCGCCCATGATAAATTCTCCCTCGAGTGAATCGCAGGTGAGTTCGTATCCCGCAGGCGCCTGCCGCAGAGTCTCTTTGAACCCGCTGCCGCGCATTCTTGTCGTGAACATCACGATACCCTCTTCAGTAGGAGAGCTTGAGATGGTGAAATGTCTGCGATTCCCGCGCTCATCGGGAAACGCCAGGGCATCCAATTCAAAGTGCAGGATTTGCCCGGGCCTGTAATCCAGGCGCTGACCGCCCAGGTCGAAAATAAAGGACATTACATCGGCTGTCTCGGCGCGGAGTTCCTTTAGACGAATGCGCATGAATTATGAGCCGGCAGACACTTTTTTTTTGCCTGCTTTACGGCGTTTCTTCCTTTCTTAAGATTCGGCTTCTTGATGGAGCTAACTGAATTTTATCAAAAGCGAACAGGTTGTCAAGCTTCGATTCACGGATCGCCTGATGTCAGAGCAGTCGAGAAAAAGCGGACAGGCTGGAATGGCGCTAACTTAAGGATCCTTAGCATGAGAAAGTATATGAAAATATTGGTTGATAGGCCGGCAATCTCCGTACATGCTACCGCTTGATCGGAGCATCCACCCGTATCCTCGATTTCTCACTGCTATCGACTTCGCTATGCATCTAACATAGTCTGAACTTCTTTAATCAAGCGTGGCAAGTGATTTTCAACAGCATTCCAGACAATACTCTCATCTATAACATCATATCCATGTATCAGGATATTTCTGAACCCGATGATTCGATGATATTCCGAAATCTTTTCAAGACATTCTTCGTCAATTTGTCTGGTCCTGTTGAGCGCTTCCCCGATTATTTCAAAGTCTCTTTCGACCGCTCTTTGCGCAATCAGACTGTTTTGATATGACTTAAAATCCATGCCGCGAACAAAGGTTTGTATCTCTTCGGCAGCCTGAAGAACATCAATGAGGTTCTTTCTTATTTCATCGTTCATAGATGATAGTTCTGGTCTTCTCTACAGATTCCCTGAAAACAGGATTTCTGAAGGATTTATCAACAACAAGATCGACATTCCTGTTGAATATTTTTGCAAGTTGCTCTTTCAGATCGAAATATTTTTCGAAAAGATCAACATTCTCATCCGGATCAAAAACCACCAGGACATCTATATCACTATCAGACGTAAAATCCCCTGTTATTGCGGAACCAAAAAGCCCCAGACGCTTTACCGGTAAAGTCCGGCAAATCCGTTCAATTTCCGATTTGAATTCCAAAGTATTAATCATGGTTGTAGTATTACTCATACTTTGAATTGTTTCAATATTTTTTTAATTTGAACACTGTCTCCTCATTTGAGTCGTTCTCCAGGGGCAACGCGACCGAGGAAGACCCGTAGAGCAAAGTGGAAATGGGTTGATTGGTTGAAAAAAGCGGCTCTTTACTCAGAATATTACGTTGCCTTGTATCTATTTATCCCACTGATATATTTAGTATTAAAAGTTATAAATCTTCCAAACCCCTTTCGCAACCTCCATAAAATTGACAGGATAAGAATATATCTTGCCGTCTTCATTTTTATCTATTGCACATTCTGCCAAATGTTCATGCACCCAACTAATCTCAACAGCTCCGAAACCTTCGACCGCAAGCTTTAATGTTTTGTTATCTTTCAATGCTGTAAATATTTGTCGGTGTTTATCCTTCCTTGACTCTACAAAAAAAGCAAGAGCCCCTTCCACATCTCCGGTTTTCAACCGAGACATCACAGAAGCCATTATTGTGTTGAACTCTCTTTCTAAACTTTTCTTCTCTGACTCACTGATCTCATCCTTCGATGCAGTGGCAGTCCCTCCCCTGGTGCCATTAGTCTCACTGGAGTCTATTCCTATGTCTTCATTCTTATTATGCTCAAGATGCTGTGGTGATAAATTTGGGTCAGATGCTTTTTTGTATTTTTCCAAGTCTTGATCTGTAAAGGTTGGAATGTCCTGTTGAGTTATTTGTCCAGCACAAACGGCAGAAATAAGAATAAGATTCCATAGAATTAGTGAAAATATGCGCATTGCAACTCTCCTGACTTTTGTTTTGGGCTGACCGGCCCGATAGCCCGTTTCAGATGACTCGTTATATTTTTCCCCAATTATAATTTTCGATTCGTACAACATATATTAGACTGCTGACTACAATATTAATATCATAGCTATCCATAATATTGAACTTTCACCGATCAGTATTTATTATCCCCTTTGTTGATTAACAACAATAATTTACACCATTTTAAAGTTTATTTAAAGTGAGAATTACAAGGGGTAGCGGAGAGTTTCGGGAAGCTGCAATCGTTGTGGATAAGAGGAAGTACCTATTAGAATTTCAATATACCGGTTCGCCGTTTGTTTCTGCGATCAATTGGCCTTTTATGATCTGCTAATATTTCCAGGGTCAAAAAAAAAGGATTGAGCCCCGTGCTAACATAACTAAGCTAAATTATTACCATGGGAGGTCGTGTGGACGTGCAGGACCGCAGGACGATGATGAGAAAGACATTCGATACGGTAGCGTCCGGGTACGACAACCCGTCTCTCCGCTTCTTCATCGAAACCGCCCGGGGCCTGGCCGCCCATCTGGAAGTCCCGGACAACGGCAGAGTGCTTGACGTTGCAGCCGGTACAGGCAATGTGTCCCTCGAAATCGCCGCCAGGTTTCCGGCCGCCCGGGTGACCGGGGTCGATCTTTCTCCGGGCATGCTGGCGCAGGCCAGAGCCAAGGCGGCCGCCGCAGGTATCCGGAACCTGGAATTTCTCGAAATGGACATGCACGAACTGGCCTTCCCCGACGGGTACTTCGACGCAGTTGTGAGTTCCTTCGGCATCTTCTTCGCCGACGATATGCCGCGACAGCTTCGCCATATGGCATCGAAGGCACGGCACGGAGGTCTTCTGCTGTTGACCGCCTTTCACGAAGATACCTTCCGGCCCCTGACTGATCTGTTCGGAGACCGGCTGAAAAGCTATGGCGTCGAAAGGCCGCCGCTTAAGTGGAAGCAGATTGCCACGGAAGATCGCATAGCAGCCCTTCTGATGGATGCAGGGCTTGCCGACGTGTGGGTGCAGTGCAAAGACCACGGCTATTATCTCAGGGATGCTTCGCAATGGTGGGACGTCATCTGGAATGCCGGGATGAGAAGCCAGGTGGGCCGGCTCTCGCCGGGTGACCTCAGCAAGTTCAAAGAGGAGCACCTTCAGGAGGTTGATAAGCTACGGACTGAAGAAGGCATCCGCCTCAAGGTAGTGGTCCTCTACGCCTTCGGGATCAGTAATAAGCGGTGTTGATGAATTGGCCAACTTGTTGTTTAACAGCTGAGGCTCATAATTTTCACTTAAAATATCCACACTGAATGGGGTCGATTCCAATCTCGACTTCTGTTACTAACTTTCAATATCAGTCCCCAGATGCGCACACCCCTGCCAGTATCCGGAAACAACCGCATAGCCCCGGTCCTGCAACCCTACCTGCGAAACCCGACATCGCCGAAGAGGTGCTCCACAAAGTCTTTCGGAGCCGTGAAACGAAAGTAGTATCTGTGAGACACGGAGTACCCTGATCCACCATCAGTTTTGCGGAAAACAGCATCTGAACGGTTTCAGCGGCGCGTATTTCATCACCCAAACGGTGATGTGCGCCGGTGACTCGCAGGCGCGATACTGGCTAATCAGCGCCGAGAATGAGAACAGATGCTGTTTCCAGCAGATATTTTGATGGTGGCTTAGCAGAGTACCGCTGCGGTTGACTTTAGATATAAATCGGGTAGCCTGATAATAAGCCGTTGTCGAAGACAGCCGGCCGGATCGGAATACAACATTTTTAAGGAGGCATACTATGGCAGCAAAAAAGAAGTCTGTTGAGCAGTCGGGCAAACTCGTAAAGATTTTGAAGGACTGGCAGAAACTGGAAGACGACACAATCGCGCATGCTGAGGCTTCCCTGAAGAAGAGCAAAAACAAACTGGTAAAGTTGACAATGGAGATGATCAAACACGATTCACAAAAACACAGGGCCATGCAGCAGATGCTTATCGACAGCCTGACAGTAGAGCCCTTCGTGCTGACTCCGGAAGAACTCGGAGACCTCTCGGACGGCCTTAACAAACACCTCGCGGCCGAAGCAAAGAGTCTTGAACTTGCTGATGAGGCCCTTCAAAACAGCGAACTGTTCGTGACCCGATATATCCTTTCCTATCTGATAGCGGACGAGCAGAAGCACCACGCGCTGCTGGGCAAGCTCAATGAGCTGAAAAGGGCCACTGTTTTTGTATCGTAGAAGAATCATAACTCCCCTTTACCCCCTCTTATCTTAAGAGGGGGAGAGGCGGAGCCTGGGGGCGTTAATACAAGAGGGGGCGGCGTGACGATATTCCAAAATGGGTTGGGGCGTTACGCTTTTTCAGGCCTGTTTCGGTTTCTTCAAAAACGCGGTGAGTATTACTGCGGCAGCGGCAAAAACAGCGGCCATCAGAAAACTGGAAGAAAAGCTGCCGGTCTTTTCCGCCAGCATCCCCGCCACCGCCGGACCCGCTATCTGACCAAAGCCGAATATGAATGTCACTAAGCCGAAGGCTGTTGCGGCCCTCCTTACGCCCACATAATCTCCCATGGCCGCTGCCATAATAGAAGGGATACTCCACGCGACAATGCCGTAAAACCCTATCGAAAGGTACAGGAATATACCCGGCAGCCCGGAAGCTGCAAGGAGATAGGAAGTCATCTGAAACAGAAATACTATTATAAGCCCGGTCCTGCGACCCAGCCTGTCTGAAAGCGTTCCGAATACAGGCCCTGAAAACAGACTGAGAAACCCTACCCAGGCCCAGAAATCCCCTGCAACCGATTCCGAGAAGCCCCGCTCTTTTACAAGTGTGGTGACAATGAAGGTCGCATAAATCACATATGTATATCCGAACAGGAAATAAATCATGCCTAGATAGTAGATAATTTTTTCACCGTATATCGGAGCTGCCTGCCGTTCGGGAGAATGTCTATTTGCTGCGGAAGTCTCCTCATAGCCGACAGGCTTCAGCCCTTTATCTTCCGGCCTGTCTCTTATAAGCAAATAGCCCGCAAACGCGATCGCCAATACGCAGCCGCCCAATAAGAGCCAGCTCGTCCTCCAGCCTTCAGCCCCGTATATCCTGTTGATGTACGGTATCAGCTTTCCCGAGATTATGATCGCAAACCCGCTGCCTATCACAATAAAGCCTGCCGCCTTTCCCCTCTTCCTGCTTGTGAACCAGGCTGAGGCGAGCCCCATTACAGGGATATTGGTCGCGCCGCTGCCTATGCCGGTCAGCGTGTACAGCAGCATTACATAAAAAAAGCCGTGCGCCCGGCTGATAAGCGCCATGGATACGCCGACGAGCAGAAGCGCCCCGAATATAAGCCTTCTCGAACCTACTCTCGCAACCAGAAAACCGCTCACAAGGACCGAAACAAGATACCCCAAAAAGTTGGCGGTGCTGATAAAACCCATCTCGGAATACGACAGCTTCAGCGTCGACGCCATGGAGGGAAGAAGCATGCCCAGGGCGAATCGGCCGAAGCCCAGGCAGGCCATGATGCACAATGTGCCGGCAGGCACGATCACCCATCCGTAGTGAAAGGCCGGAGCTGATCCCTGAGCTTTATTCATAGGCAATAAATATAGCATGATTCAGCGGTGCTTATCTGCACAAATGGACGGGTTCCGCGTGGCGCCGCATGCGCTGCGCCGGCTTTTAGGATAATTTCTCTTGTGCTATAATGTTGACATTTGCAACAAATAATCTTAGGGGGCATATATGGAAACCACCGATTTTATGGGACCTCTGAAGCACATCCTGCTGGCGACCGACGGTTCAGCGTCGAGCGACGGCGCGATTAAAGAAGCGATATACCTGTCCAAATCCTGCACCGCAAGGCTTTCGGCCGTCCACGTGCTTGAAACAAACCCTGAATTCGAGACCGAGGGTCTCAGCTTTGTTGAAAAGATGGAGACCTCGGCAAGGGAGCACCTTGAAGCGGTCAGGAAAGAGGCGGCAGCGCAAAATGTGGAGGTGGAGGTGATCGTGCGCAGGACGGACCAGCCGTTCAAGGCGATCGTAGAAGAAGCGGGCCGGCTGAAATCCGATGTAATTATTATGGGCAGACGAGGCGTGTCCGGACTCGAAAAAATGCTGATGGGCAGCGTAACCGCAAAGGTGATAGGCTATGCCCCGTGCAAAGTGCTTGTCGTTCCCCGTGAGGCAAAGATATCCTGTAAAAATATCATGGTGGCGACCGACGGCTCAAAATACAGTTCAGCAGCCGCAACAGAGGCGCTCGGCATTGCCAAGCGCTGCGAGTCGAACCTTACGGTTTTGGCTGCAGTCCATTCGGAGGCCCTGGCCTCCATGACCCCGGATACCGGGTATACTCAAAACCAGCAGGAGATGATAGCGAAGCAGGAGTTCGAAAGAGCTGAAAAGAACATAGCAGCCATAAAGGCGCTTGCTGATAAAGAGGGCGTGAGCGCGGAGGGAGTTGTAGCTGAAGGAAGGCCGTATGAGGCGATTGCCTCTGCCGCCAGGGACAAAAATATCGACCTCATAGTTGTCGGCAGCCACGGAAGGACAGGCCTGAGCAAACTGCTCATGGGAAGCGTCACAGAGAGGGTCATTGGCCACGCCGACAGCGCAGTGCTCGTTGTCAAAGTTCAGTAATTATGAAACACGGCCCGACCGGCGCATCGATAGCGAACGACCGGTCGGCCCGGTTTTTGCGGCCTGCGGCATTGTACGACAAATAACCATATGTTCGATATCCTGATCATCTCGGACGAGGCCGGGGAGATTTACTCGCTGTTTAAAACCGGGGGTTTTAGTCCTGATACCCGCCCTTCAAAACCGTCCGGAAGCGTACCATGCGATGCCCCGGGCTCCCGCAATTATGATATGGCATTCCTTGATCTCGATCTGGAAGACTGGAGAAACAGGCTGTTGGACCTGCGTCAGAGGACAGCTGTCATAGCGTTTGCGAAACCGGATATAAGGCTCGCTGTGGAGGCGATGAAACTCGGGGCCTCCGACTTTCTTGAAAAGCCCCTTACCGCCGAAGTAATCGATGAGGTAATCGACAGGCATAAAAAAAGAATTCTGACCCATAAATACGGCTTCGATGAAATTACAGGGGCGAGCGGCCCCATGCAGGAAGTCTTCGGTCTGATAAAGAAGGCGGCCGCAAGCGAAAGCAACGTGCTGATAACAGGTGAAAGCGGCACGGGCAAGGAACTGATAGCCAGAGCGATACACCGCTGGAGCCCGCGCGAGGAAAAACCGTTTGTTACAATCAACTGCAGCGCGATCCCGGACAATCTGCTGGAATCCGAACTGTTCGGGTTCGAAAAAGGTTCCTTTACAGGCGCAAACTATACAAAAAAAGGTCTTCTTGAGTCGGCGGACGGGGGGACCATTTTTTTCGATGAAGTAGGAGACGTTTCCCCGCTTTTCCAGATAAAGATCCTCAGGGTATTGCAGGAAGGCGAGATAATGAGAATCGGCGGCATGCGCCCTCTGAAAGTGGACGTTAGAATCATTGCCGCTACAAACAAGGACCTGAAAACAGCCTGCCGGCAAAGTGAGTTCAGAGAGGATCTCTACTACAGACTGAATGTCATTAATATCCATCTCCCCCCCCTGAGAGACAGGCTTGACGATATTCCTCTGCTCGTGGACCATCTTGTGATCAAGCACCGCGCCAAGAGAAGAGACATATTGATAAAGGGCGTTACAGCGGACGCGATGGCAATTCTGAAAGGCCATTCCTTTCCCGGAAATGTCAGGGAGCTGGAAAATATTATTGAACGCGCTATATCATTTGCCAACACGCCGGAAATCCTGCCTTCAGACCTGCCTGCCTATCTGATGCAATCAGTGCCTGTTCTGAGGACCGCGACTCCCAAAATGCGGGATGCCGTACTCACTAGAGAAAGAGAGGTAATCCTCTCGGCGCTGACCGAGTCCGGCGGCAATATTTCGCGGGCTGCCGCAGCGCTCGGGATATACAGACAGCAACTGCAGCGAAAGATCAAGGCCCTCAAGATAGCAACTTAAAGTTCCCCATGCCTCACTTTGATGCACCTTCGTTAATAGCAATTACCTTGTTATACCGCAACACATAATTGCACCATAACGATTCAACACCACTCTTTTTCTTTATTATCAGCCTGTTACGATCTGGCACGCTAATTGAAATAGTAACTATCAGGCAATACGAAAGCAAACAGGCAAAAACAAATTTTCATTCCTGAGGAGGCTGTCATGAAGAGACTGATGAAGAAACTGGAAGACATCATGGTTGCTATAACTTTTGCGGAGGCCGGGGAATATGACACAGCCATGGAGGTTATGGGAGAGAAACCCCTGATGAGCGGCAGCGCCGGGGGAGCAGAGGAAACGATCCAAAAGACAGTGACGGAACCCGCATAGGTCCTGAATAAATCCGGTGATAAAAGAGGCCGTCCGACATAAAACCTTCCCTGCGGGCTCTTCCCGCAGGGAGTTTATATAAAAAAATTTTTTGCCTCCAAAAAATCATTATAAAGACCTAAAGGAATAATCACATGTTGATAGAAAAAACGATAGACAGGGAGAGTCAGCAAAAGCTGTATGTGCAGATTTACAGCATCATCAAGGAAAAGATTGAAAAAGGCGAATGGCCCTACGGCGCCAGGATACCTACTGAAGACGATCTTTGCAGGACATATGACGTAAGCAAGGCCACGGTCAGGATTGCGGTATCGGAACTCGACCGTGACGGTTATCTGGTGAGAAAACAGGGCAAAGGAACCTTTGTGACATATTCCATGCCGCATCTGGGCGTGGATATGAAAACAAGACTGACTGAAAATATGTTCGGAGAGGGGGTGAGAGTAAGGAAAGAGATATTGGTAAAAGGGGAAAAACAGCCGTCTGAAGAAATTAAGGATTATCTCAAGACAGAAGACGAGGTTTATTACGTGCTTTGCAAGAGAGTGGTTGATGGTGAGACCGCATATCTTGAAGAATCCTTTTTCCCGTTGTCGATATTCTCGGGAATCGAGGCCGAGGAGCTGTGCCAGACCTCGTTCTACAACATTGTCCATGAGAAATCGGGCAGACGCATCTCAAAGGTGATCCAGACAATCGAGTTAACCGAAATACACGGAGACGCAGCCTCGATATTAAAGGTGACCGAGGGCTCGCCCGCCCTGCTTATCCACAGACTTATCATCGGGGCCAATGGAGGCCCGCTGGCTTATACGCGGCTGATCGGCAGCGGAAGGACTTATAAAATCCAGACGGAATTTGAAAGGATCAGATGAAGGCGGCAAACAGTTTTAAGGCTGCATCGCCGGCAAGTTAAAAAAGGCAGGCCGGCAAGGCCGCCGATGACTCTTGATACAAATACAAAAACAAGGAGGCAGTAAAAAATGAGTTACGCAAGAAAGATGTATGAGTTTCTCAAGATGGCTTCCATTGCTCATGCCCAATGGGATTATGAGGTATCGATGTCCATCCTGAAGAACAAAAAGAAGATGCTGATATTGTTTGCAATGCTGACGCCTATTCTCGCTGTGTCGATGCTTAATGCGGCAGACTTAATAGGCAGCAAGACAGCCTACGCTCCTGCGCACTATTCAAATCTGATATTCATGGTCTCCATCGCCGTAGGTCTGGCAGCAGGTCTTATCACGGGCTGTATCGGCGCGGGCGGCGGCTTCATAATCACCCCCGCCCTTATGGCCGCAGGCGTCAAAGGCATCCTGGCTGTCGGGACCGACGTATTCCATATTTTTGCAAAGGCTATTATGGGGACCACTGTCCATAAAAAACTCGGCAATGTCTCAACAAAGCTTGCGATAGCCTTTCTTGTGGGCTCCGGCGGCGGCACATTCATCGGCGGCTACATAAATAAAACCCTCTACAACAAAGACCCCTTGCTGAGTGAGGCCTTTATCAGCAGCGTATATGCAATACTGCTGGGCTTTCTCGGTTTTTACGCTATGATGGATTTTATCAAGTCAAGCAGAAAAAGCGGCAAAGACACGGGCGGCGGCCACGACGCGCACGGCGGGCCTTCCGGGTTGACTCCCCTGGCTCAAAGCATACAGAAAATAAATATCCCTCCGATGATCTCCTTTGATGAGGATTTCGGCGGGAGAAAGATCTCCTGGCTTTTTGTCGCAATCGGCGGCATGATTGTCGGCGCGCTGGCCGCGATCATGGGCGTGGGCGGCGGTTTCGTGACCTTCCCCATGTTCGTCTATGTATTCGGAGTTTCGACAGCAACTACAGTCGGCACTGACATCCTTCAGATCATCTTCACAGCCGGGCTCGCCGCAATAGGCCAGTATGCGATATACGGATATGTCTTTTATACCCTCGCGATGGGCATGCTCCTCGGCTCCCTGATCGGCATCCAGGTCGGCGCGCTTACGACAAAGGTCGTTAAAGGCATACACATAAGAGGCTTTTACGCCATGTCCATCATAGCCGGTTTTATCAACAGAGTTGCGACGCTTCCGAAGAAGTTTACTGAACTGGAAGTCATTAATGTGCCTGTAGGCGTCAGCAGCATGATAGAAAACGTAGGCAACATAATATTCTGGATAGTAGTCGGCTTTTTCGGCTTCTGGGTCCTAAGCAAGTTTTTCACGAATATCAAGACCTTAAGAGAGGAGGGATAAAAATGGCAAAGACATCGAAGAAAAGCCTGAGTGTCGGAATAGCGCTTGCCGTTTCCTTTTTGGTTGTACTGGCCCTTATATTTTCGCCGCTTTTCGGAGAGGGCAGAAACGGCCTGGTCTTCGCAGACGATCTATTTAACAAGCTGTCAAAGGGGTCTTCATACTTCATCCCCAAGGTCGTAAAAGAGAACGACAAGTTTATGGGAAAGACTTTCAGCGTAAACATCAAGGTAGGCAAAACTGAAGACAAACCCGGAGAAGGAGAAAAGAGGGCTGAACGGGCGGCCAAATTGTTTGAGGTCAACCAGGGCGCCAGGGCGGAGGTAAAGGGAACAGAGCTGAAGATCGAAGGGGATCTCGGCATGGTCCTTAAGGCAGCCCTTGAGGACTCGGAAGTTATGTTCAGGAATGAAGGCGATAAGATCAAGGCAAAATACGGGGCCGCAATGGCAACCGACGACGTCAAACAGATGTTCAGGCAGTGGAACAATGTCCTGCCGAAGATGAACAAGGAATTCGCAAAGGAAAAGAAGATCGAGGAGGCAAATATGGTCTCTGCCGTGACCAAGAAAGCGGTTGAAACGGCTTACAACTATTATGGGGTCGAAGCCCAGAATGTCTCGGAAAAGGCGTTTGTCATGACCGGCCTGCTTGTCTTCTACGTTATCTACACCATGTGGTGGGGTTTTGCGATATTTTATATATTCGACGGCATCGGACTCACCATGAGCAAGTCCAAAGTCAAGAAGGAGGTATAAGAGAAAACATGAAAATACTCGTCCCGGTTGATGGATCAAAACAGTCGTTGGAAGGCCTCAGCGTTGCCGCGGATTACGCAAAGACAAAGGGCGCCGAAGTATGCATCATGACTGTGATCTCTTATATTTCCGACATAGACCTCGAACTCTCCGCCTCGGAGCGCGACCGGCTCCTGGAGAGCATGAAGAGCAGGGGTGAAGACATACTGAGCAAGGCAAAAGAGATCGCAAAGTCTCACGGAGTTGCAAATATCAATACGGTCCTGTCCACCGGCACCTCCGCGCCGCATGAGATAGTAAACTTTGCGGAACAGGAAAAGACCGACCTGATCGTTATAGGAAGCAAGGGTATGGGAGCAACGCAGAGGTTCTTCCTCGGCAGCGTGGCGTCAAAGGTCGTGCGCTACAGCCCCTGCTGCGTTTACGTAGTAAAGGAGCCCTGCTCCTGCTTTATATAAAAGGCCGCCCGTTGATGCGGTTTGGCTTTTAGAATACCGGGCAAGGCCTTCTGAAACTGCTTTCAGAAGGCCTTGCCTTTTAAACTTAACTTTTTGAGTGCAAGAATGTAAGATAAAAACAACTCAATATGAAGATCAGGGACAAACTCTTTTTAGGCTTCGGTTTCTACATCATATTCGCGGTGCTGTGCGGGCTATTTGCGTACAAGGACTTACGCACCATTACGTCGAGACTGGACCTTGTCGAGGCTGCCGACGACCTCACAAACACCATCCTGGAGGCCAGGAGATACGAGAAAAATTATTTTCTGTTCAAAGACGAAAACAGCCTGGCCGAATTCCATAAATACCTCAATGCGCTGAAAAAAAGCATTCTCAATATCAGGACTGAGATAATAAGCGAGAACGGGACGGACAATTTCGAAACGATACAGGGGGCCATTACCCGTTATGAAAGATTGTTCGAAGAAATAACGGAAAACCTCAAACTTCAGGAAGAGCTGGTGTCCGCAGTCAGGACAACGGGCCGGAACATGGAAAGGGAATTGGGCAATAAGGTACTGGAGTCTTTTCTGGTGCTGAGAAGGCATGAAAAAAATCTGATGCTCTATAAAGACGAAGCCTCGCACAAGACCTTCATGTCCGTATACGAAAGCACGGGACTGAACGGCCGCATCGATAATTACGCCATGCTGGTGAACAAGCTTTACGAGCTGTTCCGGAGCGAAAAAGTGTCGGTGGAAATGTTGCGCATAAAAGCCAGGGAAATACAGTCGTTTACCGAGAACCTTTCAAAAAAAGAACGGCTGAGAATAAGCCGGATATTGAAAACTTCGATGAATGTGGTCCTTTTCTCTCTTGCAGCGGTCATATTGTTCGGCGCGATAATTAATATCAAACTTGCAACCCATATAGCAAACCCGATCAGGATGCTCGAAAAAATCACAAAAAAAGTAGCGCAGGGCGATTTTTCAGAGGCGGTAGTGGTCTCAGGCAGGGACGAGATCTCATCCCTCGAATCGTCTTTCAATCAGATGGAAGAACGTCTGAAGGCCGCCATGGACTCGCTGGAGCATACCATCGAGAAACTTCAGGAAAAACAGGCCCAGCTGGTAGAGGCGGAAAAGCTCGCGGCAATAGGCAAGCTGGCGGCGGGCATCGCGCATGAGATAAACAATCCGCTGACATCGGTGCTTACTTTTTCGAGTCTTATGCTGGAGCAGACGCCGCCGGACGATCCGCGAAATGAACGACTTAAAATGATGGTCAAGGAGACAACACGCGCCAGAAACATCGTCAGGCAGGTCCTGAACTTCGCGAGGGAGGCCCCGCTAAGGACCGTCAAAATCAATGTCAATGCCCCGGTGCTGGAAATTACGGAATCCCTGATTGCGCAGGAGGCGTTCAAAGACATAGAG
>Ga0334722_10001255_pt1 | contig 32716 bp, 32 predicted proteins | sample C3_bottom_MG_FD_207210 | JGI IMG/M metagenome (GOLD analysis project Ga0334722, IMG submission 207210) | Sediment microbial communities from Yellowstone Lake, YNP, Wyoming, USA - C3_bottom | ecosystem: Environmental > Aquatic > Freshwater > Lake > Sediment | place: USA: Wyoming | collected... | reverse complement strand
TAGACTCTTTGATGTGGCTCAAGATGAAATCATCAGCGAAGATGATTGTGGTACCAAAGAAGGTACTCGTATTATGAGAAAGACTGCTTCGGGTATAGAAATGCCACTCACAAAAACAATCAAGGGTCGGTACCTCGCAGAAGATGTTTTGGATTCTACAGGCACTGTTCTCTTCAAACGTGGACACTTTGTCTTGAAGAAAGATGCCGAGATTATAGATGCTGCAAATGTAGCCGAAGTAGAAGTGAGATCTCCCATGGCCTGCAAATCTATTCACGGTGTGTGTGTGAAGTGTTATGGAGCCGACCTCGGTACGAACAAAGAAATAGAATTGGGTGAAGCAGTAGGAACTATTGCCGCTCAAGCTATTGGTGAACCGGGTACTCAGCTAACCATGCGTGTCTTCCACTCTGGAGGAGTGGCTTCGGTAGGAGGAGACATTACCGCCGGACTTCCTCGAGTTGAAGAAATCTTCGAGAAGCGTAAACCGAAAATACCAGCTACTATCTCTCACCTCGATGGTACAGTGACAGAAATCAGAGTGGTTGGTCATGACAGAACGATTGTGGTAACCCCAGAGCTTGGAGAAGTTAAGACTAAAAAACTTGATAATGAATATTTGGTAGGTCAGAATCGTACACTTTTGGTAAAGGTTGGTGCTGTAGTTAAAAAGGGTGAAGTACTTACAGATGGTTCACTTGATCTCGATGAATTGTTCAGATATGCCGGCAAGGAAAGAACGGAGAAATATATTATTCATGAAGTATCTAAACTTTATGAACTTCAGGGAGCAGCCGTTTCTCATAAACACATCGAACTTATTGTTCGACAGATGTTTAGTCGCCGCAAGATTAAGGAACCAGGTGATACGCTCTTCACTCGAGGAGACATCGTAGAAGTTTCTGAGTTTGTGGATGTTAACAACAAGATGAGAGAGACGGGCAAAGAAGAATCAAAGGCAGATCCAGTTATCATGGGTATCTCCGAAGTTTCTCTCTCTCGTTCGAGCTTCCTATCGGCTGCCTCATTCCAACACACTCCTCGTGTTCTTATCCAAGCTGCCATCAAGGGTTCAGAAGATGAAATTATTGGTCTAAAGGAAAACGTGATTATCGGACGCATGATACCGGCGGGTACAGGGTTTAAGGGTGGCTATAAAGAAAAACTCATATGCGAAGCACAGTCGATTCAATCAAAGAACGACTAGATATCGTTGAAGTTTTAGGCTCGTACATCAAACTCGAAAAAGCGGGTAAAAACTTCAAGGCCAGGTGCCCATTCCACAGCGAGAAAACGCCGTCCTTTGTAGTGTCACAAGAGCGTCAGAATTATTATTGTTTTGGTTGTGGGGCGAAGGGAGATATCTTCACTTTTGTAGAAGAGTCTGAAGGTGTAGATTTCAAAGGAGCGCTCAAACTTCTCGCTGAACGAGCTGGAGTAGAAATTGAATATCAGAATGATGGAAGGGGAGAATCGAAGAGTGAAAAAGATAAATTATATGCAGTCTTGGAAGATGCCACTAATTTCTTCGAATCTAATTTGTCTTCAAATCTAGAAATCATTAAGTATCTTGAATCTCGAGGCATTAACAAAGATTCAATTAAAACTTGGAGATTGGGATTTGCTCCGAATGAATGGCGTCTACTTTCTACACATCTCACTTCGGTGGGACATACAAAAGACGTTCTTCTCAAGGCCGGTCTCATAAAACAAGGTGAGGAATTAAGCAAAGAACCATATGATGTTTTTCGTGGAAGAATAATTTTCCCACTCTTTGATGCGAGTGGTAGAGTGGTAGCTTTCTCCGGTAGAGCGATTGAAAAGGATGCTCCAGCAAAATATCTCAACAGTCCAGAAACGGTACTTTTCAACAAAAGCGAACTGCTTTATGGTTTGGATAAAGCCAAGGATGAGATTCGTCAGAAAAATTTCACCATTTTGGTTGAAGGCCAAATAGACTTGGTTTTGTCCCATCAAGCGGGGGTGAAGAATACAGTGGCTTCATCGGGCACAGCCTTCACTCAAATGCACCTAGAACGGCTAAAACGGCTCTCCTCAAGGATTATTTTGGCTTTCGATGGAGATACTGCCGGCGAGAAAGCCAGCGAGAAGAGCGCTATTTTGGGCCTCTCGCTCGGTATGGAGGTCAAGGTGGCAGAACTTCCGAGCGGGCAAGATCCGGCCGATTTGGCCCAGGGAGATGGGGAAAAATGGAAGGAAGTTTTAAGGGAAGCTACTCACGCCATAGAGCACACTTTCTCAAAGATTTTTGAAAGTGAAAAAGATAAAAGAAAAATCGGCAAGGCCGTCGAGAAAAAGGTTTTGCCTCTGCTGGCTCTTCTTCAAAGCTCAATAGAACGCGGACATTTTGTTTCTCTAATATCCAAACGGAGTGGTATTAGAGAAGAAGTGATCTGGGATGATTTGAGAAAAACAAAAGTTCCAGTCATTGAAAGTGTCTCAGAGATTGCTAACAAAGTTGAAGTAGTTGAAGCCGAAGAAACACCAGTGCCTTCGACCAGGGAACGTATCGAAGAAAGACTTCTCTGGCTCGAAGAATTGCCGGACGCTTCGGAGAAAGAAAGAAATGAACTTCTCCAACGTCTATCTATAGTGAAGCTGGAAGAAGAAAGAGGTGTGCTTCAGGGTCAATTGAGTGAGGAGGAAGATGAAAAGATTATTGGGCAAATCGAGGAGATTAGCCGACGAATAGATGAAGAAAAAAGGAAAATAGTGTAATATACAAAACTTAGATGTCAAAACAAAAAAAGCTTAAACCCAAGAATAAGAAGGGCAAGGTAGCTCATAAAGTTGCCAAAAAGCCAATTTCCAAAAAGAAAGTTTCTCCCAAAAAAGTTATATCCAAGAAGGTTGTTTCCAAAAAAGTTAAACCAGTCAAAAATACCAAGAAGCAAGTTGAAGATACCTTGAGAGTGGAGCGTCTAGTCAAACGGGGCAAGGAGAAGGGCTTTGTCACTTACGACGATATTCTCAAAGAATTTCCAACCGTAGAAGAAAATCTTTTGTTTCTAGAAGAACTTTATGAGAAGTTTAATGTTTTAGGCATAGACGTACTTGAGGGCGGAGGTTTGCTCGAGATTGCCGTCGAAGAGACTGGCAAGAAATATTCGTACAACAAATCTGATTCTGCCTACGATTCTATCCAGATGTATTTGAAAGAGATTGGACAGTACCCACTCATTCCTGGCTCTATGGAGAAGGAATTAGCAAAGAGAATTGAAGCCGGTGATGAAGATGCGAAGAATCTCTTGGCCAAGGCTAACCTGCGCCTCGTGGTATCTATTGCGAAGAAGTATGCCAACCGTAGTCCGGACCTCACTCTCCTCGACCTCCTTCAAGAGGGGAATCTTGGATTGTTTAAGGCGGTAGATAAATTTGATTGGACCAAAGGCTATAAATTCTCTACTTATGCGACTTGGTGGATTCGCCAGGCCATCACTCGTGCGCTCGCTGATCAATCTCGAACTATTCGGGTACCTGTGCATATGGTGGAGACAATTGCGAAGTACAAACAAGTAGTGAGACGACTCTCTCAAGATTTAGGCAGAGAACCACTGCAGGAAGAAATTGCGTTAGAGATGAATCTCGATGTAGACAAAGTGTATCAAATAGAGAAAATTGACCAAGCGACTGTATCACTCGAGCGTCCAGTAGGGGATGATGGTGATGATGGGAAGTCTACATTCGGAGATTTCCTCGCAGATGATAAAATTCTTTCTCCGGATATGGAATCCTCTCGTCGTATTATTCAGGATCAAGTACGAGAAATATTAAATGATTTGCCTCCGAAGGAAAGGAAGATTCTAGAAATGAGGCACGGACTCATAGATGGATATACACACACTCTCGAAGAAGTAGGAAAAGTTTTTGGTGTCACCCGTGAACGTATTCGACAGATTGAAGCCAAGGCTCATGAGAAGATTCGTCAGCACGAAAAAATAAATAGATTAAGAGGATATTAAAAAATAAAACAAATAGCGCCCGGGTCGTGAGGACCCGGGCGCTTTGGTGCAAGGTGCTTGTGCTACTGTCGGTAGTCCGACGTCTCCTTCAGCGTGCTCGCGAAGATTCCTGCGAGTACCACGAGAAGGAAGGCCAGAACGAAGCCCAGATCCAGGTGATTCTCCCAGTTCACGCGAGTGAGCTGGCCAACCACCATGACGATGAGACCGACGAGGAGCCACTGGATGGCCCGCAGAAATGCAGGCGGGGCATCCTTCGAAAGGAACGATTGCGCGGTGTTTGACATACGTCTGCTCCCGGCTGAGGTGTACTTATACTATCATAGCACACTTGATACCTGTTTGTCAAGCTGTGATACAATAAAACAAATGAACAAGTTTTTAATCTCGAAAACAACTTTTCTGGACTATTTGTTTTGTGCGAAGAATGTTTGGCTCAAATTGCACAAGCCAGAGCTCTCGGAGAAGTTTGCTTTGTCTGAATTTGAGAAACATTTACTCGAACAAGGTAATGAGGTAGATGCCTATGCGAGGAATCTTTTCCCCGGAGGTATGGAAGTCACGGCAAAGGGAGAAGAAGCCGTCCTTGAAACCTCACGCTTCATGAGCATGAAAGTTCCCGCCATTTTCCAAGCCACATTTGTAGAAGATGGATTTCTCGCGAAGAATGATGTGCTCGCTTATGATAAAGAAAGTGATAAGTGGAATCTATACGAAGTAAAGGGTACGAATTCACTCAAAGAAAATGCTGCCGAACGTGATCATATCGATGACCTAACCTTTCAAGCTTCTGTTCTCAAACGAGCTGGAGTGAAAGTGGGTAAATATTTTCTAGTTCATTTGAATAAAGAATATATAAAGATGGGGGAACTCGATGTGGAAGAACTCTTCCTTAAAGACGACGTCACGGATAAGGTATTAAGCAAACTCGCAGAAATCGAAGAGAAGATGGAAGTGGCCAAAAATTATTTAACGAATGAAAACGAACCGAAAGGGAATTGTGAATGTTTATACAAGGGTAGAAGCAACCACTGTACGACCTTTTATTATTCCAATCCACAGGTGCCGGATTATTCTGTGCATGATTTGGCCCGCATCGGTTCGAGCAAGAGGAAGCTTCAAAATTTTATAGAGAAGGAAATTTTTCACCTCGAGGATGTGCCGGATGATACAGAGCTCTCGGATATTCAGTGGAATCAAATTCGAGCTCATAAACACCAGAAGACCACTATCAATCATGAGAAAATTTCAGAAGCTCTGAAGAGTTTGAAATACCCATTATACTTCTTCGACTATGAGACCTTCGCTCCGGCTATCCCTGTTTTCAACGGCTTTAGACCATATCAACGCATACCATTTCAATTTTCACTGCATGTTCTAGATGCTCCGGGGGAAGAATTGAAACATTTTGAATATCTCCACGAGGAACTTTCTGATCCATCAGAGGAAGTGGCAGAGCTTCTAGAAAAATATATTGAACCGCAGGGAACTGTGATAGTTTGGAACAAATCTTTCGAAGCTGGAGTGAATAGAGAACTGGGGGAACGAGAGCCAAAGTACAAAAAAATTATAGAGAGAATAAATAGCCAACTCTACGACCTTATGGATATTTTCAGAGAGCAACATTATGTGCACCCAGATTTTAGGGGCAGTACGTCTATCAAAAAAGTTTTACCAGCTCTTATTTCAGAAGTAGAACTTTCTTATAAGAAACTTGGAATAAAGGAGGGCGGACAGGCGTCTAATGCTTGGTGGCAGATGGTTTCTCCAAGTCTAAATAAAACAGAGAAAGCCCAAATTTCAAAAGACCTCAGAATTTATTGCGGAGTAGATACTAAGGCTATGTATGCTATCTGGAGACACTTATACGAACTTTCGTGAGATTACCTTAAGGATGCATCAATTGCACTCTTTACTATGTCGATTGGTTGAGCGCCATTTATAATGACTTTGTTGTTACCACCAAGAACTACTCCTTGTTGACTAGAAATTTCTAGAGCGTTAATTGCGTCTTTCTGTGCGTTAGTAAGGGGATTTTTTGTGATTATAACGCTGTATGGAGTACCTTGGGCTCCAGCCTTCGAAGCCGCTACTACAGAATCCTCTATGAATTTTGTGAATTTGCCACTTGAGAGGCAAGTGTTGAAGACACCAACATCGAGTCCGATACCTTGTGCAATTACAGGAAGTTGGGCAGGATCAAGGCCGTTGTTTGATGGAGTGATTTCTATAATCTTGTCAGCGAATTTCCAGAAAGCTGTATTTCCTCCCTGATCGGCTGCACATTCTGAAGCTTCAGATTCCTTGCCTGCTTTTGGATGCAATGCTCTTGGACCTTGGTATATAGGGAATTGTCTATAAACCCAAGCTACTCTGTTTCCGTAATTATTTATAACTTGATGCATTGTGTTGTGGAAACTTTTGCAGAAAGGACATTCGAAATCCGAATATTCTACAATCACTATTTCTGCATCTTTGGAACCAAGGATGTGGTCCTGATCTGTTACTGGTGCGACTATACCACTTGGAAAGTTAGCAGAAGGTTTGGTGCCCGTGAGGTTCACATTGTTTGCACCCTTATTTCCATTTCCGAAATAAATTGCTCCGGCGATGATTAGACCAGCAATTATTATCGCAATAGGGACAAGTCGTGGATCATTGTTTGTTTCATTCATTGGTTTCTCTGGAATTATTTTTATAGATTTTTAGTATAACACACTGGACATAATACACAGAAAGACCAGAAATTAGGGCGATGCCTATACTTCCAAGTATGTCTATGGTGTGATGAACTCCCACGTATATTCTCGATATTCCAACCAAAAGGGCAATAATCCATAGCCATATAGCAGTTTTACGATTGAAAAAACTAAAGATTATGGCTATGGCTGAGAGCAGGAGTACGTGGTCAGAAGGAAAGCCGTTGTCCATCGCGTGTGATATAAGCGGGGTGAAATTTTGAACTACAAATGGACGGGGATTTATATATAAATGATTGGCGAGTACGCCCAAGAGAAAAGTTAGAGGTAGAGTGAAAACAGCGAGAATCAGGATTTCTCTTTTTGTTTCTCGAGGTGCACGAAAGAAATATATGGCACCAATAATGATTGAGAATACAAACAAATATTTCGCTCCGAATATAAATAAAGTATTCATTAAAATATTATTAAAATGGTAAGGTGAACGTTACTTTGTGTTCACTTGGAGTTTCCCATCCAGATGTATCAAGTTTGATTTCATTAATCTTCCCGCCTTCCTTGAATAATAATTTGTTGTTAGCCATTGCATAATCATAAATTTCTTTGGTTAATCTCACATCATCTATGCAATATTCTCGAATTTTATCTATTTCTCCGGTTTTCCACCAATCTACAGCTTCTATCCCATGGCCGATTTTATTTTTACCTAGAGTACCTTCGGCTAATTGGTCGAGCTTCATTCTCCGCCCGAAAGTAGCATAAATTTCTTTCAAAATATCGAGACTTTTAAACTTGGTGAGGTCACCTGGATAATATTTGTTGAGGAGAGGTATATCGAAATGATCAGAATTAAAACCGATGAGCATGTCAGCATGTTCGAGGATGGGCCAGAGAAGATGCAGTTCGTCTACTAGAAATGATGAATATTTATCTGTTTCTGAATCATGAATAGCTACAATTGAAATATCCAGAAGGGCCGGGTCATTTTTGCCCACATCAGAAAAAAAGTTTTTGGTTTCTATGTCGAAGACTATTTTACGCATGCAGAAATTTCATTTTCAGTCACAGATGTCTCCACGCCTGAGGCGAGGTTTTTCACTTTGTATTTTTTATTTTTTATTTCTTCTTCTCCAATCACCATTACAAAAGGAATTTTCTGTTTGTCCGCTGTCTTTATCTGGTCACCCACTTTGCGTAGAGTGAAATCAATAGCTACAGACAGACCCTCTTTGCGCAAATTGTTGGCCAATAGTTCTGTTTCAGCGAAGTATTTTTCTTCAAGTACGGCTACATACAAATCAGTGGTGGCCTTGTATGAAGGCAAGAAATTGTGAGTTTCCAGGAAGTCTTTCAAAGTGACATCTCCGGCTCCAAATCCAACGGCAGGAATACTTTCGTCATTGAATATGGCGGTTAGGTCGTTATATCTACCTCCGCCGAAGAGAGAACGAGGATTGTCCTTGTTGGTGTCAAAAACTTCAAAAACAATACCGGTGTAGTAGTCGAATCCTCGCATGAGAGTTTGATCAAAGGTGATGTTCGTGACGCCGAGTTTCTCCAACGCACTTGTGATTTGGAAAATTTCTTTGACCTCCGGACTGTCTTCTCCAAGTCTTTCTAGAAGTTTTTTAGGAGAGGTTATGAGGTCTACGAAAACTTCTGATTTATCACCCAAGATTTCGTTTATACCTGCAGAAAAAATTTCAACAGGTATTTTGTTCTTCTTATCAATCAATTTAGAGATTTTTTGAGAAGTTTCAAAATCAAGATCAAATAATTTGTACAGCAAATTCATGATTTTTCTTGAATTGATACGAATGAGGAAATCATCATCAGAGGCACCGAAGTTGTGCATCACTTTATAAGCAATTTGTATAATCTCAATTTCTGCCTCGATGTTCTCTACGCCGAAAATATCTGTGTTGAGTTGCCAGTGTTCACGCAGACGACCACGCTGAGGTGCTTCATAGCGAAAGAGGTTTGGGATAGAGTACCATCTCGCAGGGAAGGCGAGTTCACGTCTACGTCCTGCCACCATACGAGCCACTGTTGGAGTCATTTCTGGACGTAGAGTAACTTCTCTGTCCCCTCGGTCTATAAAGGTATAAGTTTGTTCGTTCACTATCTCGTCGCCGGTTTTGGCTTTATAGAGTTCACTTGATTCAAGAATTGAAGCACCATACTCTACGTATCCGAAACTTTCAACAGTTTTTCTCCACACATTGAAAATATGATTTTGAACGAACTGATCTTCGGGATAAAAGTCCCTGACCCCCTTGTATGAATCTGTGCCTAATTTATTGGACATAGACAAAGTATAGCAAATTATCTATATTGGGTTAAGTCACACATGGAAACGCGTGTTCTCACTCTTTATAAGAATTTAGGAGAAACTCCTCTCGAATGTATTGAGCGTTTTCGTCTTGATAATCCAGAATTCAAAGAAACCAAGATGACTTATTTGGGTAGATTAGATCCGATGGCTGAAGGACTGCTTCTAGTGCTCGCGGGAGATACTGCGGAAAGAGATGTTTATCTTTCGATGGATAAAACATATGAATTCGAAGTTCTTTGGGGTTTTGGTACGGATACATACGACGTTCTTGGGTTAGTGACCGAAGGTGAAGGGGAGATTCCAGAGAAAATCGAAGAAAAAATGCCTAGTTTGCTTGATACTCTTAGAAATAAAAAAATTCAATCATATCCTCCTTATTCCTCCAAAACTGTAGATGGGAAGCCACTGTTTCAATGGGCCAGAGAAAAACGAATAGAGGAAATAGATTTGCCAGAAAGGGATATAAAAATATTTTCGATTGAACACACAGACACTAGATTCATTTCAAAATCGGAATTATTAGAGGAAATAATTAAAAAAATTAATTTGGTGAAGGGCGATTTTCGTCAAGAAGAAATTATTAATACCTGGACTAGTATTTTGCAAAATACTAGAGAAGAACATTTTTTGATTTCAAAATTCAAGGCTAGTGTCTCGAGTGGAACGTATATAAGAGGCCTCGCTCATGAGATGGGTAAGTATTGGGGAAATGGAGCTCTCGCTCTTTGGATAAAACGTACTCGAGTGGGAGAATATATTTTATAAAAAATTCCCCCTCAAGGTTTCTGAGGGGGATAGATGCCCAAGACCTTGAAGCCGAGACTCTTGTCCGCGGACAAGCCATCGACAACGGCGGCAATCTCCGGATGCTTCTCGCGAAGCTCTTCGATTGGGATGGTCTCTCGATCCTTCAGAACCTTCCTGATGTCTTTCTGCTCCTTTTTGGTCATAATTGTGTAATCCTTTGCGAGGGAAAAACAACAATCGTGTGGACACTTCCAAGACGGATAATTACATATTATAAGCCCAAAAGTCAAGTTTGTTTAAAATATAGAAAAAGCCCCGTAGCAAACCATTGCTGGTCTACCACGGGGCGTGATGCTCACGAGAACATCAGTGTGTTGGTTTGGTCCACTCTTCGCGCGGCTTACGAAATCTCGCGAGAAGCTCATCCACTTCCTCATATGATGAAAGAAGTCGAGCAGGGCCCGCCTCGTCGTAGACCTCGATGAAACCGTAGTCTACGCGAGTGAGTTCAACATCCATGGGATCGCCGTACTTGCTTTGCGTGAGCCCGACGGGGCCCGTGATCTTAATTACGATCTGACCGGGAGCACCGTCCTTCCAATGCATGTTTCCTTCGATGATTGAGGGAGCGTGCAATCGACTGTCCGCGGTGTTGGAACACCGTTCCTGAATGAAAAGAGGCACAAACACCCCCTAATTCTTGTGAAGGGAATCCAGATGGAAAGAGCGTTGCCCTCAATCCTAGCATATATCAAAGGAAAAGTCAAGCTTATTTTTTCTGTACCTTGCTTCGTTCTTGCTGGGTCAAATGTTGTTTGCGGAGGCGAACCGAGGTAGGGGTGATTTCTATATATTCGTCTTCGGCCATAATTTCCATGGCGCGTTCGATAGAAAGTGTCCAAGGTGGAGTGAGATAAACGCTGTCGTCTGAACCAGAAGCTCGCATGTTTGAAAGTTGTTTGGCTTTGGTTGGGTTCACATACAAATCTTCACCCTTTGAGGTGTTGCCTATCACTTGTCCTTCATAAACTTCTGCGCTTGGCCCGAGGTAAAGTACTCCACGCTGTTGAAGGTTATCTAGTGCGAAGGCGAGCACCTTGCCTGTCTCCATAGAAATCATTGAACCTGTGTGTTGGTGAGTAATTTCTCCAGCGTATTCTCTAAATTCTATAAAACGACTTGAGATTATTCCCAGACCCTTTGTATCTACGACGAACTGTCCTCTATAACCGAGGAGACCACGAGTTGGAACTTCGAAGGTTAATCTGGTTTGTCCATGCTCTGTCTGCATATTCATAAGTGTTCCACGTCGTTCATTCAATCTAGAAATAACAGCACTCTGCATTATTTCTGGAACGTCGATGATGACTTCTTCAAACGGTTCGAGTTTCTTCCCATTTTCTTCTTTCAAAATAACATGAGGTTGAGAGACTTGGAGTTCGAAACCTTCTCTACGCATATTCTCAAGAAGGATGGCGATGTGGAGTTCACCTCGTCCGTAGACAATGAAATAATCATTAGGAGAAAAGTCTAATTTGAGTCCGACGTTTACTTCGAGTTCTCTTTCGAGGCGTTCTCGGATTTGTCTTCCGGTTACAAATTTGCCTTCACGTCCGGCGAAAGGACTATCGTTAACGAAGAAATCTAAGGAGATAGTGGGTTCATCAACCTTGATGGCGGGCAAAGCCTCGGCCTTCTCATCTCCAGAAACGGTGTCTCCAATATAAATTTCAGAAAGACCAGCGAACATACAGATATCTCCAGCGAGGACTTCATCTCTTTCAACACGTTTGATACCTTCGAAAGTATAAAGTTTGGTTAATCTGCCTTTATAAGTTTGTCCGTCTGGTTTCTTGACCCAAACTTCCTGACCATTTTTAAGAGTACCTTCATAAATACGAGCAATGGCTAGACGTCCAAGGAAATTATCGTAGGCGAGGTTGAAAGGTTGGAGACGTACTGGTACATCTAATTTTTGTTCAGCTGGAGGTACATGTTCGAGGATAACATCGAGTAGAGGAGAAAGATTTTTAAATTCATCAGACAAGTTTTTCTTGGCTACACCTTCTCGACCAATAGCATAAACAGTGGGGAAGTCGATTTGGCTGTCTGTGGCTCCGAGTTCTATAAATAATTCAAGAACCATTTCGTGCACCACTTCTGGGCGAGCGGCGGGTTTGTCTATTTTATTTATAACTACGATTGGTTTGAGACCGAGTTCAAGGGATTTCTTCAAAACGAATCTGGTTTGAGGCATCGGTCCCTCTTGGGCATCTACCACGAGGAGCACCGTATCGATTGAACGAAGCACTCGTTCAACTTCTGAACCGAAGTCTGAGTGTCCGGGAGTATCAACGATGTTTATCTTTGTATCTTTATAAAAAATCGAAGTATTCTTCGAATATATGGTAATACCGCGCTCCTTTTCGAGGTCGTTAGAGTCCATTGATACGCCTTCCTCCACCATGCCGGTTTCCCGCATGATGGCGTCGGTTAGGGTAGTTTTCCCGTGGTCGACGTGAGCGATAATAGCGATATTTCTGATTTCCATGAGGAATCAGTAAAGCACAAATTTTACTTTTTCACAAGTTCTCCGTTTTTGTAAACAAATTGTTGATTAATAGAGACTGTTGGTTTAGAGGAGAAAGGTTCGTTCGGCTGGCGGTCCAAATAATTCAGAGTGATGATATTGTTTTTTATAGATATTGATTTTGGTTCAATTCTATCTCCAATAAAAACGGCGTTTGTACCCTTATAGTTTACTGGCCCAGAAACGTAGCCGGCGAGGTAAATGAAGACACCTGAACCACCACTTGTTTGCATTAATACAACCACAGCATCATCTTTTTTATCTCCATTTATGTCTCCGTACTCTATTGTATTGGTGAGAGTTGTTTCTTGAGTAAGGGCACTGCCTGGTGCCACCTCTTGTTCATTTGTACCTTTTTTGAGAGTAATCGGTCCATCATCAAATAAGAAAGTGGCATTTGATGCATTGGGATGAGAAGTTGTTGTAGAAACAGTATTAATGGTATTTGAATTTGATTTTCCACTAGTAAAATACCAAATTCCTATACCTGCAATGATTATTAAAATAACAATAAGGAGTTTTTTCATAAAGATAGGGGATTAAATTGATTTGTACATATTATAACAGATTTGATTCATATGTGTTTTCTGTTATGATTTCATCTATTCCGCGATAGCTCAGTCGGTAGAGCGCCTCCCTGTTAAGGAGGATGTCCCAGGTTCGAGCCCTGGTCGCGGAGCCCCCATTTCTAGCTTTGTTTTAAGCCACCAAAATTACTGACTCGGATAGGGTTCAGAACTTTTGGTATAATTGGTAGTATTCAAACTATAAACCTAATTATTAGGAGGGTTACGGCATCAGCATTGAGCAAATACATAAACCCGGAAACTCTGCTCAGGAATTTACTGTAGGCGTTTGGGGAGGGTTTTGGGGTCAGGGCCATCTTTTAAATTGGTCTTGACATAAGTCTTATTACAAAATCGCATTAAACAAAAAACCTGTAAGCATAATCCCGACTCCTACAATTCCTGCAAAAATCAATATAAGTCGAATTTTCATGACTTTCTTCAGGATCATAAATTCTGGTAAAGACAATGCTGTAACAGACATCATAAATGCCAGTGTAGTACCCATAGATACACCTTTTTCGGTTAGAGCGCTCACAAGAGGAATGATTCCGGCCGCGTTTGAGTAGAGGGGAATACCGATAAGAACAGCTAGGGGCACTGCGTACCACTTATCACTTCCTGCATATTGAGCTAGAAAATCAGCTGGTACATACCCATGAATCCACGCACCGACACCAATACCAATGAGCACATATGGCCAAACTTTCTTGAGAATGTCTTTTGTATAATCTAATGCATAGTCAATTCTTTCTCTTCGAGACATACTAGGCAAATCTACGTTTCCATTTATAGTATTTTCATATACAAATGATTCTACTAAATTTTCCACTTTCATTTTGCCGATTATCATTCCAGAAAGAATAGCGATAAACAGACCACTCACGATATAAATTAGAGCAATTTTCCAGCCAAACAAACCTAGTAGTAAAACTAAGGCCACTTCGTTAATCATTGGTGAAGCAACCAGAAATGAAAAAGTAACACCTAAAGGAACACCTGCTTGCACGAAACCGAGGAATAATGGAATAGCTGAACAAGAACAAAATGGAGTGATAATACCCAAAAGTGAAGCCAATATATTACCTACATATTTATTCTTGTGCGACAATATTGCCCGTATTTTTTCTGGCGGAAGATACGACCGAATAATTGATACGGTAAAAATAATTACTGACAGCAGAAGGAATATTTTAATAGTGTCGTAGATGAAGAAATTTACAGCATCAGCAAGAAGTGACTTTTTTTCAATGCCAAAAATACTATATGTAAGCCAGTCAGATAGTAGTTGTATGGGGTAGAAGATACTCATATAGTTGCTTTATTCAATACAACAATCAATCGCTTTCTTTACCATCACACCAAGCCTGCCCATGAATCCCTTCTTTTCCTCATCTTGTTTATTCAGAGCTTCATCATCAATCTTCTTTATATCGCCTACATTGAGTAATTTCATATTCAAACCCCAGAATAGCGAGTATAGATTATAGGCTTTGCCGAATAGGTCGTAAGCCTCCTCTCTTCTATCCATACCAAGCTGTTTTGTACCCACTTCCATGAGGCGATAACTAGCCGCAAGTAGGTGTTTTGAAATACACCACACTTCGCCCTCGTATTCCTTAATGATCTTTTTGAGAAGTTCCTTTCGCATCTCTCGTACGTCTTTGATCATGTCGTAGTATTTTGTCTTGCCAAGCTTCGCGCCAGTAAAGAAGAAGTGTTCCTCGATCGATACGAGATTCATAATAGCAATGCTCAAATCCTGATCAGACGACAAGTCCATCTTGTCCTGCTTTTTCATATGGTCTACTTTCTCGATAAATTCATTTAGGTTTTTTATTGGACCATTGTTGTTATTCATAAATTTATTTGGTTAAGAAATAAAAGACAAAACTAAGAACTATCAAAGGGCTTATCGGCATTACCACCTTTTGGAATGGAAAGTAAGCATGTCCGCCGTTTTTCACTTTCATTGAGTAATACCATTCAGCTCCGAACCAAAAGCCAATACTTCCGATGATTGTGCCAATAAGCAACGGATCAAGCCATGTTGAGTAGACCGCATTAGCCGGATTAGCGATCATTCCCATGAAATATAGTGGAACAACCATCAAAAGATAGTAGCCGATGATTGTAACCCATCCTCTATACTTGAAGTGAATGTTTTTCTTGTCCAACCAACTTTCTGTCCATGTGATCATAGACACTGTTAGACCTCCGACCCACAGGCCGGTAATGGAGTCGTCTATGCCTAGCCAGCGAGACAATCCAATGCCGGCGCCTACAGCAATCGTACAGATAGGACAAACGGCCAAAGCTTGTTTCGCAAACAATGTACTCACCCCTAATATCAGAGTTAAAATGTATAAAGTTTTTTTCATATTATTGTTCGTTTACTTTCTGTTTAAAGAAGTCAATTATCGGTTGATCACCCACAAGACACCTGGAACCGTCCCAAAGGAATGGAACACCGATGGAATCAATTGGCATCCCGCAAATCTTGGCTTGCTCTGCCAGCTCATTGGCATTTTGTTTGTTATAGTAGACCTCTTTTTTAACAAAGGGTACCTTGGTTTCTATTCCGTTTTGGTTTACATACTCTTCAACCAAAGCACAATGAGGACAACCATCACCGTAGAATAGGATAATTCCACTGGTTTTTGCAGCAACTTCCGCAACTTCTGGTGGAGTTTTCGTGTTGCTTGCAAGAATCGTTATTCCAATGATCGTGACTAATATGAAAATAATTGCCGGTGTTAATACTTTTTTGTTCATAAATATAATTGTTAAAAAATTAATAATGACAGGACTACGGTTCCTAAAATTGCCCACACTGCATCTTTTTTAAGAAACATAAGCCAGAATAGTGATAGGGCGAAAATGAGCCACGTTTGCCAGTCTACAAGTGATTTAAAAGCAAATTGTAAAGTCACAGCGACAAGGAGACCAATAAAACCAGACAAGAACCCTTTGACAATTACTCTAATTATTTTGAGATTTTTTACTTTGGCATGAATACCCGAAAGTCCAATCATTAAAGCAAGTGATGGGGTAAATATTGCCAGGGTAGCAAATATTGCTCCTAAAATACCCGCCACACGATAGCCAATAAAAGTTGCTGTAATAAATACGGGGCCTGGGGTGATTTGCCCCATCGCAATACCATCTATAAATTGTGGCGCAGAGAGCCAATGAAGAGAGTCAACCACTTGGTGTTGAATAAGTGGAATAGTAGTAAAGCCTCCACCAAAAGCAAAAATTCCGATACCCCAAAATGTGGTAACTATTTGACGAATATTAGGGATGATCAAAGGTATAGCAAAAATAATTGCAATTAAAAGAACTGGGAGATAATCACCCTTAGTCATTTTGTCCCGCACTACTTCTTCTGGAATAGACAATAACGGTTCACCACTTGAAGTTTTTTCTGACTCAAATTCTTTTGTAAAGTAATAAAAAATAAAACCTAAGAATCCAGCAAATAAAATCAGCCAAATAACATTTATCTTAAGATAAAAGATACCAACAAAAGTTAAAAGACTAATAGCAATTCCTTTCCAATCCTTGATAGTTATTTTTTTAAAAACTGACTTACTCAAAGTTTTAGTAGCATTGAAAAGCAAGGCAACAACTAAAGCTCCAAGTCCTGTAAATAATGATTTAATAAATGAAATATTTCCGTAAGTAAAATAAGCCCAAGATAAGGCAATCATTGCGATAGTGGCAGGAAGAATATAGAAAAATGGAGCCAGAATTCCACCCCAAAATTTATGTAACTTAAATCCAATGTAACCCATGATAGAAACGCCCGTTGCTCCAGGAAGAATCTGAGCTAAACTCAGCGATTCCATGAATTCTTTTTCAGAAATCCATTCTTTTTCATGAACGAATGACTTTTTCATCTGTGCCAAAATAGCTGGTCCACCATACCCAATGGCTCCTATATAAAGTGTAGTTTTTATTAATTCTAATAAGGATGGTTTTTTCATATAACATTAATTACAATGCTCGCATTCCAGCCCGATCTCTTTGATTTCCTGTTCTGAAACCATTTGAATAGTGGAATGATGAATGTTGTATTTTTCTTTCAGCAGAGTAATTATTTTTGCCAAGACTTTCACCCGTTCTGATTTCTCCATCTCATTGATAATCATATGCGCGCTCAAAAAACGGTCACGTGAACCAGTTTGCCAAATATGTAAATCGTTAATACTAATAACGCCTTCAAAACCAGTTAGTACTTTTTTTATTTCATCGAAATCTAGATCCGTTGGTACTGAATCCAAAAGCATGTGCACCGATTCTGACAGGATATTATAAACTTCTTTGAGCAAGAATATGGAAACTGCAATAGAGACAACCGGATCAACCCAATTCCAGCCAGTGTAATAAATAATAATTGCAGCAATGACAACACCTAAAGAAAACAAGGCGTCTTGCATTGAGTGAAGCCATGCACTTTTTAGATTTAGGTTTTTATCAGCGCCTGCTTGCAATAGATAAGTAGCAATGCCATTGCCCACAAGAGAAACAATGGCTACGATAAGCATCGTAAATCCTGCGACCTCTTCAGGATGAAAAATTCTGATCACTGACTCAACCAATACCCAGCCGCTAACTCCTAATAGTACAGCCCCGTTCACAAAAGCTATTATCACTTCTGCGCGTTTATACCCGTATGTCTTTTTTTCTGTTTGTGGTTTGTCTGCCAACTTTTCACCCCACAAGCTCAAAGTCATCGAACCAATATCAGTAAAATTATGTAGAGCTTCAGAAATCAAAGCCATGCTTCTGGCGACAATACCGAAAATAACTTCGGCAATGACAATTATCACATTGATGCCGATCGACCAGACGAGATTTTTTGAAGCTGTGGGGTGATTGTGTTCGGACATATTATTTACATTAAAGCCTTTAATACCGGAGCTGATGCTCCAAGAATACCGTTATTAGCAGCGTGGCGTACGATTTTAATTATCGATATCATTTCTTCTTTTGTTGCACCCATAGTAACGAGCGTGTGAGTTGTGGCATTAATACACTCACTGTCGTGAGTAGCCAGAGCAGCGGCAAAATAGACAAACTGTCTTGTCTTTGCGTCAAGTGGTGATTTTTCATCACTAACACTGTCCATAGAAGACATCATTACTTGCTTCATAAGTTCAGGGGCAACATCTTTGGCATATCTTATAGATGCTGGAATGTTTTGTTCTCCCCCTAATTTTTGACCCATCATTTTTATCATTTCATCTGCATCAAATTCGTGATTGTGATCGTGTTGACTGTTATTCATATATTTTTTTATTTAATTTATTAATTAACTGAGTCTGATAAGAGGTTTCCGTTTGATTAGGAAATATTTAGCAATTACCGCCACATTTACAGCCTTCGCACTTCTCCTCCTCGGTCTTTTGCTTACTAGTCTTGTTAGCACCTTTTGAATCACCAGAAATACTTTCAGAAATGATTGTCTTCAACTTTTCTTTATCTGGAAGGACGCCGGTCAGTACTGGTTTACCGTCGATGGCTAATACAGGGCTGCTCATGACTCCCATAGTGGCAATTCTTGTAACATCGGTACTGTATTCGACTTCATTTGTAATACCCAGCCCCTGAGCAACTTCCTTTGTAAGTTCAAATAGCGCTCTACACTTCTTGCACCCTGATCCTATAACTTCGATTTTGATTGTTTTCATGTGTTTATATTAATGTTTCTGTTAATGCTTTTTGATAATTGCTGATAACTTCTTCGTTGCGTGAGTAGATAATCTTAACTCCCTCTCGCCGACTTTTTAATAAACCTAAATCTTTTAATATTTTTAGATGATGCGAACTTAGATTTTGGGGTAATCCAAGTTTGGGATGTATATCGCAAGCACACTTCTCTCCCGGCTTCAAGAAATTCAAAATAGCCAAACGATTCGGTTCGGCTAGGGCGGTGAGATATAATTTGAGGTTAGGTATCTTGTTCATAGATTGAATATCAATATGTATTGATATAATACACCTATAGATACAAACTCGTCAACGGATGAGTAGATAACGCCTATATTTAGACACTCAAATTACTACCTTCCCCTGTTAGTAGATACATTCTGATATTCACTACGACGCTAATAGGCGTTTCTGAAAAAAGATATAGTGAGAGCTGGGGTGGAGAGAAACACAAAAGTCGAATTTTTCACTTTATAAAATTCAGATGTTTGCGGATACTGAAGTTGTGTTTAAAAGGATAATAGAGAGAATGAAAAGTTGGAATAATCCGACATCTGAAGAACAAGTTCATCAGAATATAGCGCATTTTAAAAGTAAAAAAGATGACGGTTTCATGCAAATTGATACAACAACAAAAAGCATTGACGAGGTGGTAAATGAAGTCCTCCATATTATTTTAGTGGACTAAGATAGACATCTGCCATAGTTCTAATTCTTTTCCAATCTTAATCCAATTAAGCCTTCTGAATCGTTCTACTAATGAAAGAGGAACAAGCCCTTCACGCGGAGCAGTTAAACGACTACAATAAGGCAGTATGGCCATTAACAATAAGAATTCTGCCTCTCCCACTAAAAAATTTAAATGGGCATTTTTATCTCTCGCTGTAGCGGGTTGTCTTGTTCTAATTTTACCGGTGGTTTTTATTTTTCAAATTAAACAGTGGCAAGAAAAACAAACTTATGGAGTGGCCACACAGTTCCCAGTGACAGTAGATCCCAAGAACAAAACTATTAAAGAAAATAAAGTAGTCAATGCATATTTAACTAGTCCCGGTTCTCCACTTCAAGCTTCTGCTTTTAATACGGTTGATACTCTGATTGATATTTATAAATGGATTGCCATAACCATTTCAAATATACCTGCATACCAAAGTCTTGCCCTTGCAGGTAGTGACAGATTAGTAACCATTACGCCGGGCCTTCGAAAGGAGGAGGTGGCCACATCTTTTGCCAGAGCGCTTTCCTGGGATAATACAGATAAAACAAATTTCATTGTGGCCAAAAATGGTTCTCCGCTACCACTTATTGAAGGATCATTTTTCCCTGAAATTTATTTAGTAAACCTCGGGGATACTCCAGAGATGGTTCAAAATTTAATTAATAAACGTTTTACTGAAGATGTCCTCTCTCATTATGGAACTTCTACGGCCAAAATAATTCCACTCAATACGACTCTCACGATTGCTTCTCTCATAGAACGAGAGACAATTGGGACAGAAGATATGCGAATGATATCTGGAATTATTTGGAATAGAATTTTCAAGGGTATGAATCTCCAGATAGACGCGACCCTTCAGTATGCTAAAGCCAGTGGAAGAAGTACTACGACTTGGTGGCCAAAGGTGTTACCCAAAGATAAGTATCTCAAGTCACCATACAACACTTACACGAATTCCGGCTTGCCACCTGCTCCGATAGCCAACCCTTCTGTGGCAGCCATATTAGCAGCCCTCAATCCGATTGAAACTTCTTGTTTGTTTTATTTTCATGACAAAAAAGGAGGTTTCCATTGCACAGATACTTATGAAGAGCACGTGAAGCAATTAAAAAAATACTACGGTCAAGGAAAATAGATTTTAATATCATTAGATGGATTTTCTGTTGTCTAGTTTATGTGTTAAAATAGACTCCTTGAAAAGAGAAATATTGCCCACTGTGCTCGGAGTGATAATTATCTGTGGGGTTATTGGATATGGAGTTTATAGTCAGATTCAATTGAGCCAAGAAAATTCTAAACTTAAAGAGTCTCTGAAAACTTTTGAAGATAATCTAACTAAAGTTCAAAGTGAAAACACACGTCTTCTTCAGGATTTGCAAACGGCGAATGGTACCGTTGATCAGTTTGCTAACAAGGTGGGGGAGCTGTCTGGTACGGTTGGAACACTGACCAAACTCACAGAAACAGATCCAGAGCTACTCAAAAAATATTCTAAAGTTTCTTTTCTAAATGAAAACTATATCCCCAAAGGTCTTGTAGATATTGATAGTAAATATTTATTAAAACCGACTAAACCTCTGCAGGTTTTGTCAAAAGTTAATGAATATTTGACGCAACTTATGGAAATTTCCACAGCTTATGATTTGAAACTAGAAGTACTTTCTGCTTTTAGATCTTTCGGGACTCAAAGCACTCTTAAATCATCCTACAAGTTTACTTATGGAGCAGGGACAGCTAATCAATTTTCTGCCGATCAGGGCTATTCAGAACATCAGCTTGGCACAACAGTAGATTTCACCACATCTACTATTGGAGACACTTTATCTGGTTTTTCTAAAACACCTGAATATAAATGGCTAATTGAGAATGCTTACAAATACGGATTTGTTCTTTCTTACCCACTGGACAATGGTTACTATACTTATGAGCCGTGGCACTGGAGGTTTGTTGGCGTAGAATTGGCCACTCGTCTTCATGAAGATAAACAATATTTTTACGACCTTGAACAGAGACAGATTGACCCCTATCTCGTGAAGATTTTCGATTAAGTTCAGTTTATTTATATCCCTCCGCCTGGATATTAAAGGCTTTATAATATTTTCCTTTCAGTGCCACAAGTTCTTTGTGACTGCCACTCTCAATAATTTCCCCGTTATCCAATACGTATATCCTATCGGCATTTCTGACTGTAGAGAATCTGTGGGAAATAATGACAACTGTTTTATTAGTAAAAAAGTCATAAATTTTACCAAAAATTTCTGCTTCAGAAACTGCATCTATAGAAGCTGTCGGTTCATCAAATACTACTACTGGTGAGTTGCGATAAAAGAATCTTGCAATAGCTATTTTTTGCCACTGTCCTGTACTTGGTCTAATTCCACCTTTGTATTTTTCACTTAACACCTGGTCAAAGCCATTTTTATAGTCTCCAACAAAAGAATTAACATTTGCCTGTTGGGCCGATTCTTGTATTTTAGATGTATTTATTGGTTCGTCAGATTGTCCAAGGTAAATATTATTTTTTAAAGTTAAATATGGATAAGTGTTGTAATCTTGGAATAAAACTCCTAAATTTTTGTGCCAACTTTCTATCTCTATATCATTAATATTCACGTCATCCAATAAAATTGAACCCTCATCTACTCTATAGAATCTACTCAAAAGTTTAACCAATGTGGTTTTACCAGCACCATTTTCTCCAACGATGGCTATTTTTTCTCCAGACTTAATCTCTAAGGTAAGATTTTTAATGACGTAATTATCTGCACCGGGATATTTAAAACTGATATTTTTGAAGCTAATACTAGGAGTTTCTTTAAATTTTGGTAGTTTAACATAGCCATCTTCTATCATTGGTTTCATTTCAAAAACAATTTTTATTTCATTTGTTCTAGATGAGCGTTCGTATAATGAGCTGAAATTACCACTAACCGATGACAGATTGCCTACAAACATATCCAAGACTCTCATTTGAAAAGTAACATCACCAACAGATATAAGCTTATAAAACAAGTTTTTTAATATCGAAAAATAACCAAAAATACTTGCTATGTCCGTTATCGCTCCCAAAACAAAACCATAAATTTGCCAACTACGCATAATTTTCAACTTCTGAGTAATATAATGATCAGAAAAGTTAGAAAAAACTTGCCCCAGTAATTTAAAAGAAGAGGTGATAGTTATTTCTTGTAGAGACGCTGTATCGTTTAGTGAATTAATAGAAGCGTTGGCTCTGCGTCTATTTTCGGTCTGAGAACGCCAGAATGACCAATCTCTTTTCATATGAATTCTGTTAGAAATAAGTTCAGGAATAATGGCCACCAAAATAATTAGAGCAATTATCGGCATTATTTTTTATGATAATAATTGAAGTAGAAATGAGAACAACAATCTTGGCAAAAAACATTATTACTCTTTCAAAGTCATTATTTATTGTGCTGATAGTTTCCTTGGCTCTTTGAATTTTATTAACTATTTCTGGATTTTCTAATGTTTGAATTCCTAATGAATTAATATGTTGAGCCAGAATCAAGGGCACTTTATAGGTGGACATCTGGCCCATAACATTTGAGACGTAGGTATATGCGGAATTAAGGGCAGACATTAACAAATTAAAAAATAACAAAAGGCTCAGTAGTGGAATTATCTCATTTAAATTGGAGCCAGAGCCACTAACAATTTTAATAATTTTGTCTATCAGTCTTGCAAAAATGTAGGCACTAAATAGTGGACTAGTATCTAATACGGTTCTAATTATGATTTGGGCTGTGGCAGCCCATGGTGATAATTTAAAGTTAAAAACAAAAAGCCACTTAAGCGTGGTTAAAAAATCCCAAAACGAGAGTGAGTCTTTTTTGTCAACCATGACAACTAGATTATACTCAAACAACTCAAAAGTCACGTTAATGTGGTATTTATGTGCAGTAGCTGAATTCCCAAAAGGATAGTAAAATTGTTAGTAGGATTACAAGCCCTAACTTCTAATAATATGAATATAAATATAAAAGCCACGGGCATTAAACTTACAGAAGCTATTCGAGAATACGCTCTGAAGAAAATTTCTTCTTTAGAAAAATATATATACAAGAAGGACGGTGTCAAAGTTCAAATAGAAGTAGGTAAATCTAGTCAGCACCACAAAGGGGGAGAAGTTTTCAAAGCTGAAGTGAATATTGGCGGAGGAGGTTTAGATATTTATGCAGTTTCTGAGGCCGAAGATCTTTATGCGGCTATTGATCTTGTACAAGATGATGTAGCTCGTGCACTCGTGAGTACTCGAGGTCGCCACATTAAACTTTTAAGACAAGGAGAGCGTGCAGTGAAATATATGATGAAGGGTCTATCTTATCCATTTAAGAAGATGAAAAAGTTTAGAAAAGAAGTAGATGAATAAATGGAAGTATTGGCAACAAGAAGCAGCCACGTGGGTCTCAGCATCCGTTCTGATTGGAGGACTATTGAGCGCAGTTATTCTATTTTTCCTTCAACGCGTTGAAGCAAGCTCAAATTTTATCGCTTCACCTACGAGTGTTGACCAATTAAGATAATCGGATGAGTTTCTTTTCTTATATTTAATTCCAAAGGTTACCCTTGGAATTAGAAAATTATCTTTGGGTTACCACGGAGATAATCTTTATAATTCATTTCTTTTTTGCCCGGTGGAATAACCATGTCTGGGACAAATTTATTATCTTCAATGTGGGCTTTTGTTATCACCAACTCACCCTTGCGCGCACGTGGCCATATTTCGTACGCTCGAACTTTTCTTAATGCTGTTTCTGGCGAATCGTTAGTTATGTCTGCGTCTTCCTTTTTTACCATCTTTGTATAAGTAGCGCCCTCTGTTGATTGCTCAATTTCTTTTATTTCTCCGCTAATATATTTCGGTAGAATTTCTGCAAGGAGTTCGCCGCCAGCCTGGGCCAAAATTTTCTCTATTTCTATATAACCAAGGTTTGGAGGTAGAGCAATTTCTTCTTGAGCTAGGATTGGACCTTCATCCATCTTCTCATTAATTCTTTGTATGGTGACGCCAGTTTTTTCTCCACTCAAAATAGCACCTTGAATAGGGGATGGGCCACGAAGTTTCGGCAACAAAGACGGGTGAACATTGAGGGTTTTCCACTTGGGCATATAAATAAGCCAATCAGGTAAAATTTTCCCAAATGAGGCCACGATAAATACGTCGGCTTTGATAGATTCAAGTTTCTCTTTATCGAGAGGTAACTTGGCTGAAGTAATAGAAAGTTCTGGGACGAAACCTTTTTCCTCAAGTTCTTTTAAAACTAGATTAGAAAATTCTGATGAACCAAAAAATACAAATTTTGTATTCATATTATTTATTTTTTTATTTTCTTTTTCTTCGGTGGGGGAGGCAAGTCTTCTATGTTTTCTGCTTTGTCTATAAACAAAATACCGTTTAGATGATCAACTTCGTGTTGAAAGATTTGAGCCATGAGTCCTGTAGCCCCTCGTTCGAAAACCTTGCCATTTTCATCATAAGCTCGAATCACAGCTTTCTCTGAGCGAATAACTTGTCCATAGAGCCAACGCACAGAGAGACACCCCTCTTCCATTTTGTTTTTCTTTTTTGAAAGTTTGATAATCTCTGGATTTATAAAAACAGCATCGCTTGCGGTGATTTTATTGTTCACGCTTTCTTCATTGCCTTTATTTAAAAGAGAAGGAACTCGTCCGCTCATAATAAATATTCTGAAACCCTCATTAATTTGAGGAGCGGCTATGGCCACACCATCATCTTCTCGTTTCAAAGCCACTTTCATTCGTTTCAAGATATCCTGGATTTTTTTAGATGGAATATCTTTAATAAGCACAGCTTTGGCCGTTTTTCTTAGAATGGGGGCGTTTTTATTGACTATAGTGGTTTTCATAGGATGCTTTCAGGATCTACTTTAATCGAAAAGTCAGGCGGAAGCAAAAGGAGTTTGCTTGCGAGTTCTGTCTGAGGCCAGATATTTCTGGGTAAACGTAGAACCATAGAGACAGTTAAGTGACCGGTTTTCATACCTCTTCCATGAATAATGTTTGGTTCATGCTCGATAAACATGTTTTTGAGATAAGCAGTTTTCTTTTCAATGTCTTTCTGGGTGCCTTCAGAGGTCACTTTTATAAAGATTGAGAACGGAGGGTATTTGAGTTCTTCGCGTTCAGCAATCTCTGTTCTATAAAAGTCTAGAATGTTGCCTTGTTCTGCGAGGCTCAAAATTTCCTTGCCGATATTTCTGGTTTGAATAATGGTTTCAACCTCGCTTATTTCAAGCAGGCGTGTGACTAAATAAAATATTCGTTCATGAATACTAAAGTCTGGTATGGAGAAAAGAGAATCGAGTGAGATAAGTCCTACATAAGGTACTTTCTCTAAATAGAGAAAAGCCAACTCGGTTCCAAGCATGATTCCACCTTTTTCTTCTGCGAATTTTTTTGCAATTACACCAGCTTTCTTTCCCGTAGGAGCGTGTTCTTTGTCCAAAATAAACATTGGGGTTTCTGGGAACATTTCCTTTATTTCTCCAGCGACTCTATCTATCCCAACTCCGAGAGGAACTAAATTCCAACTCTGGCAAGTATCACAACGTATTTCGGCGGGTCTCTTGGCTGTACAAGCATGACAAATATAGATACGACCAATTTTGTTTGATGAATGGAGAACCATCGGTGCCCCACAATTCTCACAAGAAAGGATTGACCCACAGTCCTGACAAACAGTAGAAGGAGAGAACCCCTTGCGCAGAGAGAAGAGGAAAACTTTTCTTTTCTCTGTTATCGCCTTCGCTATCAAATCCTTTAGCTCCTTAGAAAATATTTCAAATTTTGGAGTTTGAGTTTGAAGCTTCATGTCTATGAGTTGCGAACTGGAATGACGGCTGGTTCTCCATTTGATAGGTGATAATTCTGCATAGCGACCTTGCTTTTCTTGCCAGAGTGATTCAATAGAGAGTACAGAGTCTCCAAGGATGAGAGTTATCCCAGATTCCTTGGAGAGATTTTCTAAAAAAACTTTTATATTTATAAACGGTCTAGAAAGAGTTTGATAGGCTCGCGAATTTTCTCTCTCGAGGATAATCGTTTTGAGATCCTTGCGATTAAAGGCCACGAAGGATGTGGTTGTGATGAAGAGTATCGGATGCTTTTCTTTAATGGCCTGTTTAAGGGTTTCCTCGAGTTTATTCGGAGTTTTATCCGAGGTGACGAAGGCATAATTGGCGATACCTTTGGATAAAAAGTCGTAGGCCCGCAGAGCTTCTTCATGAGTGGGGACACAAAATAAGATTGATTCATTGCGAGCGAAAGATTCTCTAATAAGGCTTTTATATTCACGAAATCTTTCTTCGTCATTGAGTTGGATAAGGAGAATTTCTTTGGGAGTATTAATTTTTTTATCATTAGGAATTCCTGAATTAATTAAATTTGGATTTTCCAAAAAAACTTTTCCTAAAATTGCTCCGAGGATATTTCCAACAGTGGTGGCATAATATTTCGCAGTCTTCTCTGCGGCTCGCACGAAGGCGGGCGAGAGGGAGCAATCGCTACTCTTGGTAAGTTTCTTCAGAGCGAAGGAAGCTCGTTTCAGATCTGTCTTAGCCGTCTTCGCATTCCTTACTCCTATGACGAGGCCGGGGATTCCAGCGTTTCTCACAGGAATTTTCACAAACGAACCCGCGCTCAAATTCTCTCGGGTGAAATATGAGAGACTTGGTCTCACAATACCCCGCATAATAGGGACAACCTCTACTACTTTGAGCTCTTTCTCGCTTTCGGCCATAGAGCTATAGTATCATATGCATATGTTATCTTTCGGAACCAAAAAGCTTGGTATAGATTTGGGTACGACCAATATTTTGGTCTTTGTGCCTGGAACAGGAATAGTTCTCAACGAACCATCGGTGGTGGCTGTTTCAGAAGACGATAATAAAATTCTAGCCATTGGTGCAGAGGCCAAGATTATGATTGGTCGCACACCCGAAAATATTATCGCTTATCGTCCGATGAAGGATGGGGTGATTGCAGATTATCGTGTGACCGAAGCGATGCTTCGATATTATATAAACAAAGCTCTAGGAAAGTGGAACTTTTTTAAACCTGATGTTTTGATTTCTGTACCTGCTGGAGTGACTTCTACCGAACGTCGCGCCGTTATAGAAGCGGCGATGAAAGCTGGTGCGAAGAATGCTTATGTGGTGAAGGAACCAATCCTCGCTGCTATTGGTGCGGGGATTCCTATTCAAGAAGCCGCTGGACATATGATTGTGGATATTGGTGGAGGCACGACGGACGTCGCAGTTATTTCCCTTGGAGGTATCGTCGCTTCTACATCGGTAAAAGTAGCTGGGAATAAAATTGATGTGGCCATCGCGGATTATATAAAGAAAACTTACAACCTGGCGATAGGGGAGAAAACAGCTGAAGAAATAAAAATAAAAATCGGTTCGGCGGTGCCTCTCGACGAAGAACTTTCTATGTCAGTGAAGGGGCGAGACTTTGTGTTGGGACTTCCAAGGACTGTAGAAATAAAAACAAATGAGATTACAAAATCTATCAGCAAAGAACTCCGGGAGATGGTGAAGGCAATTAAGGATGTGCTCCAAGAAACTCCACCTGAACTTTCTTCGGACATTATCGATAGGGGAATTATTATGACCGGAGGTTCATCTCTCCTGCGTCATCTCCCAGAATTAGTTTTTAGACGCACCGGAGTGAAGGCCGTTTTGGCCAAAGATGCTCTGTATTGTGTAGTGAAAGGTACCGGCGTCGCTCTCGACCATTTGGATATGTACAAGAAATCAATAATTGCAAAACGGTAGGAATTATTTTAAATAATGTCAGTTAGTTGTTATAGCGATATATCGATACAACAATGAAATAAAAAATGCCCGCATTACTCTGCGGGCTGTTCCTCAAGATTCCAATAGTGGTTGGGGTCGGGCATATACGTGATGGCTGGACGGCCAATCGTCGATGTGCCCGTTCCAGTAGCGACGATGATCAGAACTAGCCATCCTCCAGGAACTTTCATTCTCGCAGTATAGCCGAGTCCTGTTTTTTCTCCAATTATTTCCCACATCTTTGCCGTCCTTGTTCGGGTGGGTACTACAGAAACTGACGAGCGAGCTTTTTGCATAGTACATCCTCTATTATTAAAAGTCAAGTACAAATTTTTTAAAACAAACTGCATTGTTACTACGATATATCGTAGTGAAAACATATCTCTAATTCGCACGAATAGGCGAATAGTTTGTATTCTAGTATTTTGCAAAATACTAGAATAAGAAAAATAAAAAACCGCCACTCGTGGGGAGGGCGGGGTTATACAGAGTAGAGCAGTGATGATCCTCGGAGAGCTCGAATGGCATGCATATAATCCTTGTAGGCGGGATGCCTCTCCACCTGCCCACAATCCGTCTCCGATTGGATTTGCAACCACGCCTCGTCTAGAGATGGAAGTGTTCCCATCGCGATGAGCTCTTTGATTGTGCGTTGTGCCAAGCTTTTGGCCATGTTGTTTTTGCTCCAGGAGGGTGGGGTACGATTCTCTCTTATTTATATTCCTTTGATATTACTTCGTCAATTCGTCAGAATCAAAACTTCTGTTATTGTGTAGGAATGAGTGCTATTAAATTCACTATAGAAAAAGAACTATCAAGGGGAGCCCTTGGTAGGGCGGGAGTGCTCGAGACACCACACGGAGTTATTCATACTCCGGCGTTTGTGACTGTGGGTACAAAGGGGACAGTGAAGTCGCTTAGTCCGGAAGACATATTGAAAACTGGTGCCGAGGTCGTGCTCGCGAACACTTATCATCTTTATCTTCAGCCGGGCGATGAAAAGATAAAAAGTTTCGGTGGGTTACACAAGTTTATGAATTGGTCAGGACCACTTATGACTGACTCCGGAGGTTTCCAAGTTTTCTCTCTCGGTGCGGCGTATGGGAAGAACCTTAATAAAGTTGTATCCATCACGAATCCATCACAACTCCTCGCTGAACGTTCGAATGAAGATGGTATACCTCGACTCGCGAATATTGGTTCGGATGGAGTTTCTTTTCGTTCACATATAGACGGTTCGCTCCACTACATTACTCCAGAAAAATCTATCGAGATTCAACACAATCTCGGAGCAGACATCATCTTTGCTTTCGATGAATGCACCTCACCGAATGAGACACTTCAATATCAAGAAGAAGCCCTCGAGCGAACACATCGTTGGGCGAAGAAAAGTTTAGAGCATCATCAGAAGCTTGAATCGCTGAAATTTGCTTTGGAAAATCCTCGGACGCCCGAGAGCGTGGCCAGATTTTCCTCATCAAATTTCAGCTCATCACAAGCGCTTTTTGGAATAGTGCAGGGTGGACGAGACGAATCATTGAGAAAGAGAAGTGCGGAATATATTTCTAGTTTAGATTTTGATGGATTTGGTATCGGTGGGTCATTTATGAAAGAAGATATGGGTACAGCCGTGCTTTGGGTAAATGAGATTTTGCCCAAGGACAAACCTCGTCACCTCCTCGGTATCGGCGAACCAGAGGATTTGTTTATGGGTGTAGAGAATGGAGTTGATTTGTTTGATTGTGTGGCTCCGACTCGTCGGGCCCGAGGTGGAACCTTGTACACAAACAGCGGAACAATAAATATAACCAACAATGAATTTAATACTGACCTAAAACCGATTGAACCAGAATGTGGATGCCCAACTTGTAGAGATTATTCTCGGGCGTATATATGTCATCTTATGAAATCTAAAGAAATGTTCGGTTCGACCCTTGGTTCAATCCACAATCTCTATTTCATAAATAATTTGGTGAAGAAAATGCGTCAGGCAATTTTAGACGAAAATTTCGAAGAATATAAAAAAGACTTTTTGAAAAAATACTTAAAATAGACAATTTGCTATAATGCGCAAATATGACAGTTTTTAAGATTAAAAACGATTTTAAACCAGCAGGGGATCAACCACAAGCCATAGAGAAACTGGTGAAGGGGGTGAAGAAGGGCCTGAAGCATCAGACCTTATTCGGCGTGACTGGTTCAGGGAAAACTTTCACTGTGGCCAATGTGATAGAGCAGATTGGGAAGCCAACGCTTGTGATTGCTCACAACAAAACCCTAGCGGCTCAACTAGCTCAAGAGTATAGAGAGTTTTTTCCAAACAATGCTGTGCATTATTTTGTTTCCTACTACGATTACTATCAGCCGGAGGCCTATATGCCGGTGACGGACACTTATATAGAGAAAGAAGCCATGATTAATGAAGAAATTGATCGTCTACGACATGCTTCGACCCAAGCCCTCCTCACTCGAAAGGATGTGATTATCGTAGCTTCGGTGTCTTGTATTTATGGTTTGGGTAGTCCAGAAGAATACGAAAAGGTTAATTTGAAAGTAGAGAAGGGGCAAGAAATTTCCAGAGCGGATTTTATTCGAGAAATGATTGATATTCATTTCACTCGCACCAATGCTGATTTGAAACCAGGAACGTTTCGGGCTCTTGGAAATACCGTCGAAGTGATGCCCGTGTCAGAAAAGTTTTTATTCAGAATAGAAATAAAAGATGGCCAAATAGATGAAATTTTGAAAATAGATCCCGTCTCTAGGGCGATTATCGAATCAATCAAATTATTTTTTCTTTTCCCGGCCAAACATTTTATCAGTACGAGCGAACAGTCGAAGCAGGCTCTCAAAAGTATTAAGAGCGAGCTAGAAGCTCAACTTAAAAATTTTAAAAAAGAAGGCAAACTGCTCGAATACGAAAGATTGAAGCGTCGCACCACCTATGACCTCGCTATGATTCGTGAGATTGGGTATTGCAATGGTATAGAAAATTATTCTAGACATTTCTCCGGGAGGAAGGAGGGTGAGACTCCTGATACTCTGCTCTCATATTTTCCAAAAGACTTTCTGACTATCATAGACGAATCACACGTGACCGTGCCCCAAATCGGTGGAATGTATGCAGGAGATAGGTCCCGCAAGGAAACTTTGGTTGAACATGGATTCAGACTCCCGAGTGCCAAGGATAATCGACCCTTGAGATTCGAAGAGTTTGAGAAGAAGGTTGGCCAGGTGATTTATACTTCGGCTACTCCGAGCGTTTATGAGAAGAAGGTCAGCGAACAAATTGTCGAACAGGTTATTCGCCCTACAGGTTTGGTTGATCCAAAGATAGAGGTACGTCCAATTCAGACAAAGGGAAATTATAAGGGTCAAATTTTTGATTTCATCTCTGAAGCCGAGAAAACTATCAAACATGGTGGACGAGTGATAGCCACAACGCTTACGAAGAAAATGGCCGAAGATTTGAGTGAATATTTAATTGAGAAGAAAATTAAATCTCGTTATCTGCATAGTGATATAAAAACCATCGAACGTATTGAAATTTTGACTGCGTTTAGAAAAGGTGAATTCGATTGTTTGGTTGGAGTAAATCTCCTTCGAGAAGGTCTTGACCTGCCTGAGCTCGAATTCATAGGCATACTCGATGCAGACAAGGAAGGTTTCCTCCGCAGTGATACGGCACTCATTCAAATCATTGGTCGAGCAGCGAGAAATATAAATGGTCGGGTGATTCTCTATGCAGACAGATTAACCGGTTCTATGGAGAGGGCGATTAATGAAACTAATCGTCGTCGAGAGAAACAAGTGGCCTACAACAAGAAACACGGCATCACTCCCAAAACAATTATTAAAAAGATTAAGGATATTGTTGAAGAACTTCAAACCGAACACAAGAAAACAGTTAGCCAGCTTCTAAATATTGATCAAAAATTCTTTGATAAAAATCCCAAGAAGTTAATTCGTCAGAAAGAAATTCAAATGGAACAAGCGGTGAAAATTTTGGACTTTGAGACGGCTTCTATTCTCCGAGACGAAATTATTGAATTACAGAAATTATTAAATAAAAAATAGGAGTCGCTTGCGCGTACTCCTATGCTTTCGTTGATGTCTTCGTCGGCTTCCTGCAGAAGCAAGCCACGTTCCTGATGAGGATCACTTTCTCCGTCCACTTCACGAGGGAAAGGTGTGCCTCCGAGTCAGTCTTGGCCACTGCCTGAGACTGCTTCAGGAGGTAGACCGCCTCGCTGAAAGTCATGGTGGCACAGATCTTCTTCTCCAGCTCAGGAGGAATATCCTTCACCACCATCCGAAACGCGGCCGCAATCTCCGTGGCTGGATGCTTGAACAGATCCTTGAGAACCTGCTCCAGCCTATGAGTGTCAACCTCTCGAAGTTTGATTCTCGTACGACAACAAACAGCAGTCATCGAGCCCCCGCGGTGAAAGAAAACATCATTTGCCCATCCGAAGAGTAATAAACAAACCCTCTTTCGTCAAATGCTCACGCATGATATG
>Ga0334722_10001254_pt1 | contig 32725 bp, 29 predicted proteins | sample C3_bottom_MG_FD_207210 | JGI IMG/M metagenome (GOLD analysis project Ga0334722, IMG submission 207210) | Sediment microbial communities from Yellowstone Lake, YNP, Wyoming, USA - C3_bottom | ecosystem: Environmental > Aquatic > Freshwater > Lake > Sediment | place: USA: Wyoming | collected... | reverse complement strand
ATGAAAACTTATTAAGATTGACTTTAAAGTTGCCCACATTAACAGTCGGAAGATTAAGCAGGCTTATGAATTGGAACTGGGCAAGAATAAGAGCTATTAATACGAGCTTGAGAAAAAATTTATTTTTATTCATTATTGTAAATATATCAGATAAAAATAGGTATTTAGTTTATTTAAAGATAATTTAATTCAGTTGTCAAGGGGTATATTAATAATAAATTAAAATTGAATATTATTTTTAATAAAATTTTCTATTCTAATATTATTTGTTCTGAATGTTTTTCATTATCCTCTTGACAACTATTTTTTCGTCTGTTAGAGTTAACTACATATGGGAGTTAAAGAAAGACGCACGAAAATATTACTTTCATTTTTTCTTCTTTCAGACGTTGATTTTAAACCAGTAAAAATAGACGATAGTACTCAGAGGGTTTTTGATTATTCACAAAATCAGAAGACAAAATCAACCATTACACTGCTTCTTAAGGAAGAATTAATACAAGATGTTTCATCAGGTAAAGACATCGCATATGCCCTTACTCAACTCGGCTTTGATGCCTTAAGTTTCGAATTTCCTTTTTTCAGGTTTCTAAAATCCAAATGGGATCTTAAGTGGAGAATTATTTCTTACGAAATCCCAGAAAGCAAACGTGAACTGCGTGATCGTTTACGACGCGAGATGCAAGGTTGGGGTTTGGGCCCTTGGCACAGATCATTCTGGCTTACTCCCCATCCGGTTATCGGACATCTGAAAGAATTAGTGACAGGTAAAACGGAAGAGCAGTATATTCAGGCTTTTGAATCAGACCATAGTTTCGGTAATCGCGATGTGCTTATTGAAAAAGTTTGGGGAAAAAGCGCATTGGATAAACAATATCGCGCATTATTTAAAACATGGCATGAGATTTTATCAAAAGATGGAGACAAAGTAGAAAAACTTCAAAAAGTGGTGAATGAATACATTGGTTTGCTTCGGGTTGATCCAGGACTTCCTGTTGAACTTATGGGGCAGTCATGGATAGGATATGAGGCAATGAATATTTTCAAAGAAATCCGTGGGATTCTGCTTTCATAACTGATATATAATATCTCCTTCTTTATCCGTCCGCCTGATTTTTACATCTTGGGCCTTAAGAAGATCCAATATTTTATTAGAGGGATGACCGTAAGGGTTATTTTTTCCTACACTTATCACTGCTTCATATGGCTTTGCTAATTGGAGAAATGGTAAAGAAAGTCCATATTTTGAGCCATGATGAGGGACTTTAAGGAGAGTTTTCAGGTTATTCTTTTTGATTTTGAGGCTATTTAGCACTTGCCAAGACACATCTCCGGCAAAAAAAATACGCGTATCAGGCAGCGTAAGTTCACTTACGATTGAAAGATCATTTTCATCCTTTATATAAAGCCCCGTGTTAAATGTTTGAGGGGAAAGAAAAAATAGTTGAGCTTGGAGTAAGAAGATGTTTTCACCTGAGGTAGGGGTAATGATTTGAGTTTTATTTTTTTTCAATAAATAGATAAAAGACGACAGTGTTTTAGTATTTGGCTTAATAGGTAGGCTGTAGAGATGGGCTATTTTATATCTTTTCAATATTTCGATAAATCCTCCGAAATGATCAACTTGAGGATGGGAAAGAATTGCATATTCGATAGTCCGATCATAAAACGGCATATATTTCCCCAAACAGGAAAGCATGGTGTTATTGGCAGGTCCTGCGTCAATTACAATATCAATTTTGTTTTTAAGCCGTATATATGCTCCATCTCCCTGCCCGACATCGCAAAAAACTACCACAGTGTTTGTTTTTAAAAATTGGAAAAGAAATAGTATAAGAATTATTAAGGTAGAAAATGTACCCGCAAATATAAGGGACCTTTTTGAAATGGGGGATTCTTGCATTATTTTATTTCCAAAAATGCAAATGGTATCTTTGACAAAACATCAATGATAAATATCATATATGAAAGCAGTCCATAACAAATATAGGCTGTTGGTAAGCCAAAAATCCAACATATTTTCCCGAGTACAGACGTGATAAACCCGAAAATCATAAGAGGGGCGATAAGGAAGGAAACCATTATGTTGGCAAGAGGAGAAATAAAAGAAATTTGTTTGAAATAAATAAAAATAATAGGAACGGTAAAAGAGGAAGCAGCAAGAGTTGTTTGTAAATCGCTCTTAATACTTGATATTATCCCCCCCAATTTGGTATCGGTCTTTTTTTGTTTCCTTTGCCCGAAAAGAATAATTCCGAGCGTTGCGCCTGTTGAAAGTTGAAAGGATATGGTTTTAATCCAATAAGGTTTCACAATTGCAATGACTAATACAGATATAAGAAGGCTGACAAATGCAGTGCTTTTTCTTCCGTATAATACGGCGACATAAGTTAAAGATCCCATAATGGCAGCTCGGACAATAGGAGGTTGAGGGCCGACAAACAAGGTAAATCCGATAATGCATCCGATGGTGATAAGAAGTCTTATTTTTTTTGCAAATGCACCGACAAGAAGGTCTATAATATGGGCCAATATGGTTATATTCATGCCCGACAGAACGACTAGGTGCAGTAATCCCACGATCTGTAGTTGTTGATAGAAAATTTTGGAAGATTTTAAAGGAATGCCGAAGATGATACCGTTTAACAGAGCTGCGTGAGGCTCAGGTAGGTATGAATTTATGACTGAGGAGAAAATAGTGGGGGACATATATTTTTGCAAATAGATTCTGTCAGTCATGCTTTTCCCGCCAGTGCTCGCTTCGACTGCGCGCTGTCGAGACCCCTAGCATGACTGCCACCTATTTGCAGTTTTATTACAAAGTGATAAGATTTTTAATCTGTTCAAATATATTTTTACTTACTACCTTTTTTGTTATAAGCTCCTCCAGCGTAGTATAGGGGCGGCTTTGGATAATTTTAGATGAAGTGGCGGCTCCTATTCCGGGTAGGGCGTCTATTTCCTCTGCAGTTGATGTATTAATTGAAATAACACTCGGTGTAATAGTTTCTTGAGATATACGGGTAATAGTTTGAGGTTGTGTATAATCCAGAAGTATTTTACGGGAGGAAAAAATGTCATTGATTATTTCTTGTTGAGAAGGGATGTATATTTTTTCCTGGTCAGTCAGAAAACGGGCAAGATTAAAGTTACGGGCAAAAAAACTTACGTCAGCTTCATCAGATAATCCTTCTGCTTTTTCAATTGCGTCCCGTAACCGTTGTCCTGATTTGAAAGAGTATACGCCGGCTTTTTTTACGGCGCCACCAACCTCTATCATATAGATAGTGCTTTCAACCGGGGTTTGCACGGTAATTTTGTCCTTTGAAGACTCTTCTTTAGAGCTCGCACTATTATATACATATATAGTGATAGATGTTATTCCTAAGATAAGGGCAATTCCCAAAAGAATAGACTCAACAGCATATTTTCTCAAAAATGGGCCAAATGACTCAAATAATCCCTCCATTTTTTCATTGTAAGAAAGACAAAAAATATGTCCATGGACTATATGCCACAAAAAAAGGCCGTTGATGTATTACGAAGAGACAATATAAGAAATATTACTCTTTACTTTTTTTTCTGATAAAAAGAATAATAAAAACAGAAATGATACTTACCCCGAAAATAGTTGCTAAAAATTTAAATGGAATTCCGATAAAAGATATAGTGGAAACGAGTTGGCTTTTATCGTCCTGAAAGGTTATATTGGTTGATAGAGAATAGGGCCCGACAAAATATCCCGATAAAAGAGCCGACAGATGCGGATCGGTGTTATTTAGGTCGGTTGTTTTTATCAGGCGTTTTGAATTGGCGAGAATATTTTGTGATAAAAGGGGATATGTTCTTTTGTCGCCCCACATGCTTTTAAGAGTAAGTTCACCGTTGGGTTTTATCAGATTTTTTCCCTGATTTTGGATGATAAGATTCACCGGTACTTTATTTGAACTTTCAAACACTTGATATTCTTTACCAAAAAGATGAAAAATAAAATCAGGCTTTATGGAAAAAAGTGCAATTGCCGCTTTTACTTCAATTAAACCCGTTTGAGTTACGGTCAGAAGCAGGTTTGAACCGATAGTTGCCTGAGCAAGGGAATTGGTTGTTCCTCCGATTGTCGGGACAGGCTGTGTTTCAGCAAGAAAAGCAAAGTAATAATCTCCTTCCGGGGTGCCTTCAGGTATACGGATGCGCAAAAGAGCTTGGGTTGTGTCTCTTTGCTTCATGAAAAATGGCTGTTCAAATGTTACGTCCGTATTATCAAGTGAAAAACGGATGGGAGAAATAAGCTCATTATCAATGGTCATTTCACCATAATCTCCCTGGGGGGAAAATCCGCGTACTTTAAATTGCAATGTAGTTGGGTCACCTAGGTTTTGGACCGTGTAGCCGATCAGTAATGTTTTACCCGGCTTGACAAAAAGTTCAGTAATAGGAGGGAACATGGAAAGGGTGACTTCCTGAGCCGATACAGGCATAACCCATAATAGAGCACAGATCGTAATAATAAAATAAATAATTTTTTTCTTCATATTAAAAAGAGGGGACTGCTAAAAATTGGATAATGGTGTAATAATTTCCCGCGGCCTGAACGGGGGAAATATTTGCTTTAAATGTCATAGTTGCCTGATGAGTGGTATCCCGCGGAATACCGGTTAAGGCAGGGGCGGGTGTATATTGCGGATTGGGAGTAGGGGTAAGATTCTGAGTAACATTTACACTTTGCATAACAGTAGCGGGTGTTTCGGGTACAGTGCTGTCGGCAAAAGGTCGGTAATAGGTTGAATTGATAAAATCAGCCGGTACATCTTGGCCGGACATGTTATATCCAAATCCATAGGCAGAGGAGGATGTCCATTGTTTAGCTAGAGGGATGGTACAGGTATTAATTCCTCCATCACAGGACGTGTTTGAGATGGGGATGGCTGAAAAATTTTTTAAAGGTCCTTTTTCTGCTGCGGTTACTATATATTGACCGGCTCCGCCAAATGATACCTTTACATTTATTGATGCGGTGGAGGGAGTTGAGGGCATAAGAGTGCCAAGGTCGGCTCTGATACTTGACAGAGAAAATATAAAAGGAATTCGCGAATAAATATATTGGAATCCTGCCCGTACAATATATCCGTTTGAATCAAATTCACCTGCTGCGGTTTGCCCCAAGGAGGTAGTAAGATTATAGAGATTATTTACGGGATCGTTCATTTTTTGACCTCCTATGTTAATAGTTCCAAACTGGATACGGTACTGATTGGAATTCATGTTTACTGCTTGTAAAGGAGGAGGAGCACACAATATAACGGCTATTACCGTTATAAAAAATACCTTTTTCATGATTGGTTTTCAAATTTTTCAATCAATTTTTGCATATTACGGACGTGCTTTTTTATAGTTCCAAGCTCATGGTCTCCCATAAAATTATCGATCGTGTACAAAATACTTTTAAGTTGATTCTTAAGCATAAGAGAAAGAAATAAAAAAGTTTCCTCTTGTTTTTCCTCAAGGGTTGATTCCAACTTTTGACTTTTAATTTTCAACCTTTGACTTTCAACAAACTCCTGTCCCATAAACATGGCAAAGGGAGTAAGAAACGCAAGGGAAAAAATAGGAAGCAGGCTTTTCAAGCTTTGTCCTGCAGGCAGGGTAAACATGAAACACACCATCAGCGATAAAGTTGTAGTAATCGAGACAACAGGTTCCAGTAAAAGAGAAAGAGAAAACAACAGAAAATAAAGAAGAAAGAAAAAAGGAGAATTTATACCCCCCGTGGTATTAATCGTAAGAAGGATAACAAAGGTAAAAATAATTGACTCCATAAGGTGTGATTTAAACCGGGTCCCGATGAATTTTTTCAGGATAAAAAACATGATAAAAAGACCGGCTGAAATCTGCAGGTCAAACTGGGCAAAAAAAGAAGAAGGGAAGATAAAGCTCAGTCCGACAACTAAGATAAGAATTAATGCATGGAGGATTTCAGATGACATATCATCAGTGTAGCAGGAGTTTATTTGTTTATAAAGACACTATTAAGTTACAGAGGCACGGAATGCATTTACGGGGGTTCTTCTTTCAGTTGTTGAAAGAAAAATAGTTGCATCGTCAGCTGCATTTACTAGAGTCCTCATCAATTCATTTGGAGCCTGGGTAAGAAGTTGAAGATTTGCCTGAAATAATTGCGCAAGATTTCCCCTATGATTTCTTCCGGGGAAAATTCCACCATCAGTTGCGCCAAATGATTCAAACTTTTTAAGTCGGGTATGGTGTGAGACTGACTCCGATTCAGTGAGAGCATAATTCACCTCTCCGGATAAATTCCACGCAGCATATATTTCCCCGATTTTTTTATAAAGCTCACTTTTAATAAATCGTTCACCCAGTTCTCCGAACATCTCTATAATTTGTTGGGCTAGGGCATCTACAAATGAATTTGCATCAGTTGCATACAGTGCTGCAATACGTTCTCCGTTTGTTTGAAGAGCATATCCCTGTACCGTATCGGCAAGTGATCGGCACACTGCAACAGCTAGAGGTTGATCTTGAGGTACCTCAGACAGCGTCTCAAGTGGCATAATAACGCTTTGAACAGAAAAAATTGCATTAAGAAAATCCTTGGAAACCGCATATTGCTTTGCGGGTTGAAGGACTCGCGATCGATGTTTATTTTTTGCAGTCACATAATCACGGACAAGAGTTTGGTTAAGAATTTGCAGATGAGGATACGGATGGTTGGGGATGGCTGACTGTGGATATGTTGCCTCAAGCGTTGCATCAACCATTGCAATGGTGTTTTCAAGCCATACCAGCTCTTCAGGTGAGTTATAAAAAGCATCAGCTACTTCAGTAAAAAATACATCGGGATATTCAGGTTCTCTCAGAGAAGGATAGTGCTGTGATTTAACACTATGATGTGTTTCATAAAAGGCACTAGATTGAGTAAATGCGTTCCAACTGGCAGTATCAACCGAAGTAAGTGCGTCTTCCAAGTCAAACATAAGAATAATCCCTCTTTTCGTTTTTATAGCATATGCTTTAAAAAAATCAGCACTTCTGGATTCATGTTCCCTGAATTTTGGGACACTTGCCACTGATATTCTGAAGTCATAATTTCCATGAACAAAATAATTAAAACCAGTAGTAAGAACTCCTCTTTCTCTTGCTATCGGTTCGCGTGGTAAACCAAGAACGTACACATCAGAGGAGCCAATGGTCCTATGTGCTTCAAGGAGATCGCCATCAGCCAAGATGTGTTCTTTTGGAACCTCAACTGCCATTCTATCATTATACCAAATTAATCCTATAGTATCAAGCTAAACAAAACCTATTTTTATTACTTTGAATTTATATTTTTTATGTTACAATAAGGGCTGTTATGCAAAAAGCTATTATTGCCCCGACATTCGCAAAAGATATTTGGGAAGAGCTTAAAAAAGTATCATGGCCTTCCAAAAACGAGACTATCAGGTTGACCACGGTAGTTATTGCTATATCCTTGATTATTGGGATGTATGTAGGTATAATAGATGTTCTGTTAGCAAAGGGACTGGAAATATTTACTAAATTTAGATAATTTCCTCCTCCATTTCATAAATAAATAGTTATGCAAGATGTAGTTTCCGAACAAAAAGAGGCTCTTAAGAATGTGACCGCATTGGGAGCAAGTGCCAAATGGTACGTTATTCATATCCAGACTGGATATGAAAACAAGGTAAAACATGCCCTTGAGCAGAGAGTTAAAAGTTTAAGCGTTGAGGACAAAATATTTGACGTAGTTATTCCGACACGTGAAGTGGTAGCTATAAAAAAAGGTAAAAAAGCAAAAGCCGTTGAAAAAGTATTCCCCGGTTATGTATTGATCCGCATGATACTGGATGATGATTCATGGTTGGTTGTACGCACAACTGAGGGAGTTACTGGATTTGTAGGAGCAGGTTTAAAACCCACTCCTATTTCTGACAAAGAAGTTGAGGCAATTATGAAATTTGTTTCACAGGAACAGCCTAAATTCAAAACAAAGTTCACGGTTGGTGAGGCTGTTAAGATAACCGAAGGGCCGTTTGCCGACTTTTTAGGAACCATTGAGGCAATTGATGATGAACGTGGAAAAGTAAAAGTTCTTGTTTCCATCTTTGACCGCGAGACACCTGTCGAATTAGATTTCCTTCAAGTTACCAAACTTTAAATTTTATTATGGCAAAAAAAGTAAAAACACTTATCAAACTTAATCTTCCCGCAGGAGAGGCAACACCCGCCCCGCCAGTTGGTCCAGCTTTAGGTCAGCACGGTGTTCCCATCATGGATTTTATCAAAGAATACAATGCCCGCACAGCCAAATTAAAAGGACAGATTATTCCGGCTGTTATTACCGTTTATGAAGACCGTTCATTCACTTTTATTACCAAACTGCCGCCTGTGGCAGCTATGATCAAGAAAAAAATCGGTCTTAAGCTCGGATCAGGCAAACCAAACACTGAAAAAGTAGGAAAGCTTACTAAAGTACAGGTTGAAGAAATTGCTAAAGAAAAAATGCCCGACATGAATACTGACATTCTTGAATCAGCAAAAAAAGTAGTTGCAGGTACAGCCCGAAGCATGGGAATTGATGTTGAAAAATGACCCGTTAGGGTCATCCCGGACTTGATCCGGGATCTATATAAATTTACAATGGATTCCGACTTTCGTCGGAATGACAAAAACTAATTATGGGAAAAATGAAACCACGAACACTTGGAGTTGAAGAAATTGAAAATCAGGAGAAGGCAAAGCAAAAAGAAAAGGCAATGGAGAAAAAAGAATCTAAAAAGTCCGGAGCCAAAGAAGAAGCCGTAAAAGAAACTGTTGTCGCTAAACCTACAGCCGGCAAGGAAAAAACCTCAAAAAAAACAGTAGAAAAAAAAGTACAAGGTAAAAAATATCTTAAATCAAAAAAAATGGTTGATGCAGCCAAAAAATACTCAGTTGAGGACGCCGTGGCTCTTCTTAAAAAAATGAAATATGTCACCTTTGATGAATCAGTTGAGCTGCATTTAAATGTTGAAAAAACAGGACTTAAAGGTGAGATCGAATTACCCCACGCAACAGGTAAATCTGTAAAAGTTGCGATCGTATCAGATGCCGTCTTAGCCGAACTTGAGGGCGGAAAAATTAACTTTGACATTCTTATTACTCATCCTTCATTCATGCCTAAGTTAGCAAAATTTGCTAAGGTATTAGGTCCTAAAGGACTTATGCCCAATCCAAAAGCGGGTACCATCTCAGCTCAACCGGAGGAAGTTGCCAAAAAATTCTTAAAAGGTACCTTACGTTGGAAAACCGAAGGTAAATTTCCCCTCATTCACCAGATGGTTGGAAAAATTTCCTATGACGACGTTAAACTTATTGAGAATATCAAGGCATTCGTTTTAGCTGTCGGAAAAGCAAGTGTTTTTGCAGCATACGTTACCTCAACAATGACTCCTTCAGTGAGGCTTGACTTGGATAAGATATAAAGAAGACGATTTTACTTTATATTGAATCTTTTTTTTGCAGCAAATAAGATGATATCAGCCGCATCTTCACATGACAAATGCTCTCCCGTTCGGATTACCAAATCATAGTGATGTGCCTTTATCGGATTATGAAGGAATAGGGATCGGGTAAAGTTTGCACGTTTTTCATCGGAGGATTCAATCAATCTTATCGCTTCTTTGCGTGTGACTTTTTCGTATTTCATAACTCCTTTAATACGGTATTCCATTTCGGCAATTAATCTTACTTTTAAAGCGTTAGGAAAAAGAAAATTAGCTCCCCGGCCGATGATAACGGCATATCCGTGATGACCGATTGCAGCCAGAACATTTATAAGATGTTTGTAATAGGATGACAGATTCATGTAGTTTTTCCCCATCATGTTGTCTACTATCTGCTCGGCAAAAGGGATTTCTTTTTCATCCACTTCCTCAACAAGTTCTCTTTTTAAGTCAGACTCTTTGGCAATATCATCAACAATATTTTGATGGAATACATTCCACGGTTTACCCAGTGCTTTTGCAATCAAATAGGCAATAGGTCTGCCCCCTGATCCTTTTTCACGGGAAATGGTGATAAGAGGAGGTTGGGGAGATTCGTCTTTACGGGGAAACATATGAAACAGAGCTGAAGCCTCAAGATTTTTATTGATGAGTTCAAATATTTTTTTCATCTTGTATGGTTATTCTAATACTTTTCCAAATTAATGCAAGAGAGAAAATGTATTTGCAATTTGAGTTGCCTTGTCCTTTTGGTTGGTTTGAAGGTATAAACGGTACAGGTTTACAGCGGAAAAAGTAAATTTAGGATTAATTTTTAAGGCGGTTAAATAATAAGTCTCTGCTTCTTTATTGTTTCCTAAACTGACGTAGCAATTTGCGATATTATGATAAAGATTGGGTACATTTTTATCAATCATAATTGCCTGTTTGTATACGGTTATCGCTTCCTGACAGTTGTTTTTTTCCCCCAGTGTCATTCCCAGGCCGTTGATTATTCTTATACTCTTAGGTGCGTGTGAAAGAGTTTGTCGGTAAAAACGTTCATTATCGATCCAATCCCATTGTCGAACATACGAACGGAATAAATATAGTATAAGGATTATACCAACAATATATTTCAATATTTTTTTTGAAATCAATCCTGACAAAAATGAGAGCATACTCGCCCAGAAAAAAATCATCGGAAGATACAGGAAGTGTTCATAATAAATTCCATTCAATAAAAATATACCGACATAGGGAATAAGACTTATTAAAAAACAGAGGTAAAAAAAGAGGGGATAGTGTTTCGTGGCTTGTCTTTTATTGAGATATAAAATCACGATGATACCTGCGTTTAGTATAAAAAATCCGGCAGTCCATGGATTGAAAAGTGAGTGTTGGATCGGTACGGTAAAGTCTCGTTCCATAAACAGATCGATGGGAAAAAACAAAAGACCCAGTGAGGTAAAAAATGTACGGAAAAAAGTAGCAAGCCGGATAAAAAAATGTTCTCCGTAGGGGTTACCGATCCAGTATTGGGAGATGTCGGAAAATTTGAGAAATGTAAAACGAGAGATGAGATAAAGCAGATCGATTAAAAAAAACAATCCAATGAATAATACGTCATTCCGGCGAAAGCCGGAATCCAGGTGAAGATGGGTCTTTTTGACAATATCTGGATCCTGATTTTCATCGGGATGACGTTTAAACAACATAATAAGCATTATTATTCCCGGCAATATTAGTGCCAACTCTTTCGATAGCAAACTTAAAATAAAAAAACACACACTCAAAACTTTATAAAGTAAACGCTTGTTTCTTTTTAAGAAAAAAAATATAGACAAAAAGAAAAACAGAACATACAAAGGATCGGAGTGGCCTGAAATATAACTGACTGATTCTGTCTGAATAGGGTGAATAAGAAACAATAAAGCAGTTAAAAATGCGACAAAAGATATTTTGGTTATGGTCGACAGTACAATGAAAACAAGTACAGCCGCGGTTATATGCAATATGACTCCGGCCAGGTGATAAACAAACGGGTTTGGTCCCGCAACTTTATATAATATTGAATACATGGAAAACTGGATGGGGCGATAATAATTTGACATTTTTCCCCGCCCGGCGATGGCATTTTCCGTCCAAAACTTATCCAATTGAAAATTCTGCACATATTTATTTGCATATACAAAGTCCTCATCATCCCAGACAAAATTGCCAAAAAAAGAAGGGAGATAGGCGAGAAATCCGACGAGAATTAAAATAATGGCAAGTTCTTTAAGTCGGTACATTAAATAAGTATACATCCTTACGTCATTCCCGCGCAGGCGGGAATCTATGCTATTAATACATTAATTGAAATTAATAGATTGGATCCCGGCCTCCGCCGGGATGGCGGGCAACCGAGACATTTGAGTTTTGAGCTAAATACTGTTACCATAAATATATGGATAATGTTACGCTGCAATCAAAGCCGCTTTGGTCATATTTATCACAGACGCAAAAAGACTTAATAATGGAGGGACAATATCTTCTACATGATATTATCAAAGATCATGCTTTTCAATTTAAAGACTACTCTTTTTTGGTATTTCCTTTTGCCAAAACATATGAAGGATTTTTAAAACAGCTTTTTAAGGATGTTAAATTCATTTCACATCTTGATTATATTTCAGACCATTTACGGATAGGAAAACTGTTATCTCCTCACCTTATGGCGAAGTTAGGTGACAGATCTCTTTATAAGCAAATTATTGAATGTGCAAACGAGGGTCTGGCCAAACGCATTTGGGAATCGTGGAAAATGGGACGCAATCAGGTATTTCATTATTTTCCCCACAATCTCCGGGCGCTTACTTTTAGTGAGGCCGCCAAGACGATCGAAACACTTCTTCTTACGATGGATGAGGCTTATAATCAGCTTAAATTGATGAAAGTACGGCAGAAATTAATAGAGTATGCAAATTAAAAGGTTTTTATGAAAGGTTTATCAACAGAAAAAGTCCAAGCGCTTTTAAAACTCCATGGTGAAAACAGTATAACCGAAGGCAAAAAACGCAGTTTTTTCCTTAAATTTACCGATCAGTTCAGAAATTTTTTGACTCTTCTTCTTATTGCGGCAGCACTTCTTTCTTTTTTTATCGGTGAGATGGTTGACGGAATGCTTATAATAGCCATTGTTTTCCTGAATGCCTGTTTTGGGATTTACCAGGAGGCAAAAGCGGAAAATGCCATTGCGGCACTCAAAAAAATCACCATTTCTAAGGTGCGGGTTATCCGTGATGGTTGCGAGCAGGAAATTGAAAGCCGTTTTTTGGTGTCGGGAGACATTTGTTTTATTGAAGAAGGGGTAAAGGTGCCGGCTGACGGAGAAGTGGTGCAGTCAATGAATTTGGAAGTAAATGAATCGGCCCTGACAGGTGAATCATTATCGGTTTCCAAAAAAATTCAGGATGAACTATATTCCGGAACCATCATTGCAAAAGGAAGGGGATTGTTTATCGTTACCAAAACCGGAATGCAGACAAAATTCGGTGCCATTGCCCAAAATTTATCGACAATTGACGATAGTGCCACTCCTTTGCAGAAAAAACTGGAAGACCTGACACGAATGATTGGAATCATCGGAATTGTTGCAGCTGTTGTAGTGTTTATCATCTCATTTCTTCATGGCACCGGATATTTTCCGGCATTTTTACTTGCCATTTCACTGGCTGTTGCGGTAGTACCTGAAGGGTTACCTGCGGTTATGACCATTACTCTTTCACTTGGTGTAAAAGAAATGTCGCGCCGCAAATCAGTCATACGGCGATTATCTGCTATTGAAGCCCTAGGGAGTGTTACTCTTATTGCCACAGATAAAACAGGAACTCTTACAACGAATAAAATGAAAGTGAAGGAAGTTTATGTGGATGATCTTTTATATGAAGATTCAAAACTGCCCCGGATAGAAAATCATCCTTTTTCTTTACTGGTACGAAATGGTATTTTATGTTCAACTGCTTCTTTAGTATACGTTCACGATCATGGAAGTTGGGACGTGTTGGGGGACCCGACAGAAGGGTCTTTATTATATCTAGCAAAAGAAATAGGTCTTGAGGTAAAGGAAATAAGGGAGAGTTGGAAAGTAGTTGAAGAAGTACCGTTTGACAGCGTGACAAAACGGATGTCAGTTGTCGTTCAACATCAAAACGGTGATAAAATCATTTTTACCAAAGGCGCCCCCGAATCAATACTTGAAATTACCTCATCAATCCAAAAAGGAAATATTGTTGAAAAGTTTACCGCTCAAGAAAGAAAAAAGATTGAAAATGTCATGGAAAACTGGGCGCGCAAGGGACTGCGGGTGTTGGCATTTTCATACTCATTGCCATCGAAAGAGCAAATATTTTTAGGTATGGTTGCCATTCACGATGCTCCTCGTCCCGAAGTACAGGAAGCAGTTTTACGGGCAAAAAAAGCAGGTATCAAGGTAGTTATGATAACGGGCGATAATGAAAAGACCGCTGAGGCAATCGGAGTTACATCAGGCATTATAAGTACGGGAGCTGAGATATTAACCGGAAAACAGATTGAAGAGTATTCTGACGAACAACTTTTGGAAGTATTGCCCCGGGTAAGTATTTTTGCACGTACCACTCCGTTTCACAAACACCGAATCGTAAAACTATACCAAAAATTGGGTGAAATAGTGGCGGTAACAGGTGATGGGGTAAACGATGCTATAGCTTTGAAACAGGCCGATGTCGGAGTTGCAATGGGTCTTGTAGGGACTGATGTTGCCCGTGAAACAGCCGATATGGTGATAACCGATGATAATTTTGCCTCTATAGTGAACGCCATTGAAGAAGGCCGCAATATCATTAAAAACCTCAAAAACGCCATTATTTATCTTCTTTCCTGCAATATGACTGAGGCTTTAGTATTGATCGGAGGATTGGTGTTGGGATTTAATCACATTTTCTTCCCCATCCAACTTTTGTATATAAATCTGGTTACCGACGGGATTCCTGCCTTGTCGCTTGCTTTTTCACCCCGGGATCCTCATCTTATGCAGCAAAGCCCTGAAAAAACACTTACTTTGCTTAAAAAGCACGATCGTACACATATCATATTTATGAGCCTGATGGGCTCGGTTTTAATTCTAGGTAGCTTCTTCCTGTTTCTCACTTATTATGGGGATGGGGTGGCTGATGCTGCGGCTTTTTCCGTGCTTACGCTTATCCAGTCGTTTATCTTGATTGATCTGTGGATAAGCAATCGTTCATTACACAAGCACATCCTTTCTCTTACTAATCCGGTTTTCCTGATCGCCTTTATCTTTCCTTTTATTACACAGTATATTATAGTGGCCCATCCGATAGCTGCTGTATGGTTTAAAATAGCCCCTGTTTCATGGAAAACTTATCTTATTTTCATCGGTATTTCTTCATTCATGATGCTCGGATTTCGGGCAAAAAAATACTTCCTGAAATCACTATAAATAACTTTATAGGACTTTATTTATTTCTATATTAATGCATATTGCATATTCATTAATTTGATGAATAATGGCTTTTTTAGGCTCAAATTATAAATATATCATTAGCATATTGAAAACCTATAATAATATGATATAATACATTCTAAACTATGACAGCCGCTACAAGAAACGTTGAAAATCCCAAAACGCTTACTCAATTAGCTCATGGTTCGAAACTTTCAAGAGTAGTAGAATTGGCGATGGTTGGATCAAGACCCCACGATCTTGCTTTACTTGCCACTAGATCTGTAGATGGAGCAATAGATGACATTGAAAAAAATACCCGTAAACGCGCTCCGGAAAAACCATTTTACGGTTTAGTAGCCGCTGATGGTCGGGCAAGTAAATTGTCTATACATGATGCGCAAGCGTTTATAAAGGAAGTTATAGGTGAATTACTTGATACTCGGTATTTTGCTGCACGATCTCCTGAGTCAAAACAACTGCTTGTAGCACTTTCTTTATGGTTTATAAACGATAGTCAAGTTGGAAAAAGATTACAGGAGGATATGACCATGGCCATTAAAGAGACAAAGGCTATTGAGCCCATTTTGGCCCATTTATATCATATTGTGCAAAACGATGGGAATGTTGCAGCCTCATTTGGTGACTATGCAGGTAAAATCGTTGATAATGGAAAAAGAATTACTGCTGTTATGGGCATTGTCCCAAAAAGTGTGCAAAATGTTACGCTCGCAAATGAAGTTTTACATGTGGCAGCTGCAAAAAATCTTCAGCAAACAATTGCAGGGCATGCCTTAGTTGGTGTTGAGTCGTATCAGGTGGCGGAAGTAGCTGCAATAGAGTTTTTACAGGCACAAAGAGATGCGGAACCTGAAAGACATAGGGGTAATTGGCTTCAGGCAGTTGCCCGTTTTAATCCGGAACTTGCTGTCCAAATGTTATGGATGGCAAGACATGATTTAGTAGGAAACAGGATTCTTAAAACCAAACAATATCATGCGCATAGACTTGGTTTTTTGGGACAAGAAGATGATCAACTAAATCTGACCGCTGCATATGCAAGAACAGGAAAATTTATTGAAGAACGAGCCGTAATTTCATTATTTGCATTGCCTTCAGATTATGAATTAAAGGCGAGTATCTTTCAAGGTTTGGCTCCAACTCCTTCAGCCAATTTAGAAACAGAAGATGAGACACCTGAAGAGAATGCTGAAAAAAGGTTCAAAAAGCTTGTAGTGAGTTTTTTCAAAAATCAGGATAAGTTTCTAGACTTTGATTCACCAACAAGAATTGCACGTCCTTCATTATGTATGAATGCAGCTGATTTGACTGGGGTATTAAGTTATGCAAAAATATTATCCGGAACTCAGAGAGGTACAGCAATGTACGATCAAGCCATTGCTAAAGTTCCCCATCTTGAGAAAAAATTCCAAGAACTTTCCCAGATGTTTTTACTTGACAATCTCAGACAATCTTTAACTGTTCTTGAGGCTCCGGAACCTGAAAATGAACCACAAGGTGCAGTAAAATTAAAACGTGAAGAAGCCCGTGCGTTTGCTGTAACTCAGCTAGCTATGGTAGGCCTTGCTCTTCGGGAAGGAATTATATCAGAACCCGCTAAATATCAAGCTGTATATGAGGAATTAACAGAACATTTAGTTACTCATTTTTTTGCAGATGTTCAGACTAAAGAAAGAAACGCAGACGTTATGGAATTTATTCGTGACGCATGTATCCCGTACTGGCCGGAAGATCAGCAAACAGCCTATATAGACGCGCTATATGATGAAGCTCATGAAGATCTGACACTTCTTGAAAATGGAAATTGGTATGATGCGGTACATGGTGTAGCGTACAACAAAACAGACCTTTCAGTTGTTCTTCCCGGAGCAAAAGATGAGAAAGATAGAATTCGCCCTACCATGTCAGCATATGTAATCACCAAGACACGTGCTTTATTACAAAGACAGGCGGATAAATGGGGACCGATTGTAGCCGTAATGCCGACATTGACGGCTGAATGTACTGCCATGGTTAATCAATTGAGGCAAATAGGGCAAGTTGAAAATGAATTGAGACGTAGACCTTTAGACACCATTGTCCCGAGCCCCACATTGCATTTTCCAACCCAGGCATTATTATTAGCCGCAGAATTGGGAGATATTAAATTTGGAGAAGAAGGGAAAGGATCCATTATGGGTCTGTTAACGGAAAGAGTGGAAAAAGAAATAGTTAGCACAATCCTTCAAGATCCCAATACGCCTCTTCCATTAGCTCAAACACTTGGTTCAATACAGGCATTTGCCGAAACATTCCATACATCATATCAAGAGGGCATGGATAAACTTGAAAAATTGTTAGCTGCCATGGCAGCATCAGTTACTACTCCAGTTATAGTCATAGGAGAAGATGGAAGAGTGGAGCTAAAGCGTTTGCCTCCAGTTATTGATAGTAGTGTTGTACTTAGGGAAACACAGTATCAAGAATTGGCAAAAGCAGTGACCGCATTTGGTACTGCGGCTGATACTCGTGTAACAGCAGCAGCTGATAAATTTCCAGATCAGGAACAGGCTTTGGCATTAGTATATTTTTTAAAGTCAGTTGAACAAGGAATGGGTCAGGAAAGGGCACAACGTTTTATTGCACCTCTTCTTCAGGCATTATCAGCTATGACTGGCGCAAAAACAGAAGACGGTGAAAAAGAAAAAACTGCAGAGGGTGACGCTACAGATTCAAAATCAAATATCAATCTTTGGCTCCATAGCGGTGGAGTGAACAAGCTGCTTGCTTTGTATTTTATGACCCGCGATATGGATGCTGCTAAGCTTGGCCAAGCTGATTTTTTAGCCAATGCCATTGAGTCATTAGTTACCGCCGATGCACAATCAGGAGCAAATATGCAGGAGATGGTTACTGATTTAGGCGTTACCCAAACATATGCTACTGTACAATCGGCACAAACTGCCATTGCACAGATGAATATGAGCACCTTGGTTCATTCGGGCGATTCACGGGAAATGGCATCAGGATTGGAAACAAACATGTCAGCATTAAAGGCCGCTCAACTTTTACGATTGCAAAACGCAGAAAGCGATGCAGAAGAGATTATTCTTACTATGGATGAAGGATTGAGGGATAATTATCGTGCAGCTGTTACAGCTCAGTTAATTCAAGCTCGAAGGCAAATTGAGGCTGATTTTTCTTTTGCTCTTGTCCAAGGAGGCGCATTAATCGCACAGAAAAGTAAACAAAGAGCTCAGATGGCTAATTTATTATTAACAATTGCTGATGAGCAAGGTAGGGTTACAGCTGAACATTTAAAATGGTTGGTTAACGCTTTTAAATCTGACGGTGAAATGGTAAGGGGGATAAAGGAATATGTAAGAACAATGCGTCTATTTCTCGGAAAAGATAGCTATATAGTTGCTCTTCCAACTCAAGCTGCCTTATCCTCCGCTGCTGGTTTTGGTGAGGTAAAAGAAATCGCTGTTAAATAAACCGCATAACCGTTTTTACTATATTTTTCGCACCAATTTTTTCATATATTTCTCTCAAGAATCAGATAATACGGTTTATTCATCTGCGACAGTAAGTTGTTCGTGCATACTGTGAACTATAGTTTCATCGTCGAAATTTGTTCTTTTTGCAATATTAATGAAGAACTGTTTCTATGAAGAATAAGCGTGTTAAAATGGGTATCCGAATAATTCATCCACACCAAGCTGCCACCTTCTCTTATCATCCATAATTGTATCTGGTATTCCAAATGGATAAGTGACTTTATTAATTGTTTTATCTTTGTATTTTTGTTGTCTGACTCCGATCATAATTTGCTTCAGTCGATTTCGTAATAAATCATCAAGAAGTTCGCGAGTTTGGTAGATGTTTTTTTGAAGGGAACCCATCTGTGTTTGTTTTGATTTTGAAATATCTGACGGATCAGGTATGGGCATACCAATAATTGATCTTGCCAGATGTGGTACAAGGGGGTGTTCCGTTAGTAGTAGTGATGTGTCACAGAGAACTAAAACATCGGCGTTTAGAACCATATCGGGAGTTAACTGTTTCACCTTATGGCTAGATATATCAATACCCAAACCCGCCATTGCTTGGATCACAAATTCATTTGTTCGATCAGGATAATATTGAGCATAGTCAGCCACACCTGCACTGCTTGTTTGTACCATAGGGTAAATTGTTTTAATAAGCCCTTCAGCCATTGGACTTCTTCCCACGTTGGCCAGACATACACAAACAAGTTTATCACCAGGTATAGGCCATATTTCTTTCTCTGAATATACCCTATCTATATGATTTCTTTCAAGAGAGCTCATGGTAGGACATATTATATCAAAATTGCAGAATAATAAAACCTAAGTAGATACTATATTTAGTTAAGAATAGTTTGAATAATTGTTTGTGTATCGATTTTCTCATATCGCAATAGTTCCTCAGGTGTTCCTGAGCGGGGAGTTTTACGGACACAAAGGTGGGTAAACTTGATATGGGATGAAAGAGGTAAGATAGTAGATGAGATCGCCTCTCCCATTCCGCCTGCTTCATAATGATCTTCAACTACGATGATATGTTTCGTTTTTTTAGCTAACATTTTTAATGTTCTAACATCAAGCGGTTTGATGGAATACAGATCAACGACGATGGTATTTATATTTTTAATGTTCAATTCTTTTTGTGCCTTTAAGGCTTCATGAAGGGTTATTCCGGCAGCTATGATGACTGCCTTCACTTCATTGTTTTTTATTTTAGAATAATGTATTTTGCATCCTCCCACATGAAACTCTTCTTTGTTGTCGTAGATAACTGATGTTTTTCCGCGGGTAGTTCTCAGATAATTTATCCCCGGGTTTTGTGCCATAAGTTTAGTTAAGGCAGCGGTTGAAACTGCATCGCTGGGATATAAAACAGTGCTGTGGTTTATGGATCGCATCATGGCAATATCTTCAAGTCCCATTTGCGATGGTCCGTCCTGTCCGATTGAAACTCCGGCATGGGAACCTATTATGTTTAAAATATTTGTTTGCGGTAGATTCTGCCGCTCATGTTTTCCCGCCAGTGCTCGCTTCGGGTCTAATGGCTCTCGACTGCGCGCTGTCGGGATCCCTACATTCGCGTCACCTACCGCAAAAGAGTATTGCGACATTCTTATTTGATCAAAAGCACGGGTTAAAAACGCTGCAAATGTTGAGAGATAGGGGATAAATCCGGTCTTTGTTAGACCAAGTGCAACCGATACCATATTTCCTTCATCAATATACATCTGGAAAAACCGGTCAGGGAAATCTCTTCCGAATTTATTTACATAGGTAGAATTTCCAACCTCGGCGTCCAGAACAACGATTTTATCATTTATTTTTCCCAAATCTTCTAAAGCCTGACCGAAAGCTTCGCGAGTGGCAACTAATTCTTGATTGCAATAGATTCTGTCAACGACTTTTTTCCCGCCAGTGCTCGCTCCCGCTGCGCGCGTGTCGGGAACCCTTAAGTCGTTGCCACCTATTGCAATAAGTTTATTAAGCAGGGTATTTAACTTTTCATCTTTCATCTCAGGTTTTTTTATTTCAGCTGTCAGTTTTATATTTACTTTCTCCAATTCTTTAAGAGCAGTTTTTAACTGCATGTCTGATAATACTTTTCCGTGCCAATCTTCTTTGTCTTCAAGAAAAGATATACCTTTTCCCTTTACGGTCCGTGCCAATATCATAAGGGGTTTTTGGCGCCTAAGAGTATTCAGGCTGTTTGCCTGCTCGAATGCTTTATTAATTTCTTCTAAATTATGACCGTTTTTTATCACGATCGTATCCCATCCAAAGCTTTTTATGCGATTTTCATACGAACGTACATCCCATGAAAGTTCAGTTTCTCCGCTTTGCCCAAGTCGGTTGATATCGATTATCCCTACGAGATTATTTAATTCATATTTTGACGCTATTTCCATAGCTTCCCAAACTTGACCTTCCGCAGCTTCAGAATCGCCCATAAGCACCCATACAGTTGGTTCACGTTTCATTGTCAGCTCTTCCCGTTTTATTTTTAAACGTATACCCAAAGCCATGCCCAGGCCTACGGATAAACCTTGTCCTAATGAGCCGGTAGCAACATCTACAAAAGGCAAATCAGGGGTTGGATGGCCCTGCAGAGCAGAGCCGAATTTGCGTAGGGACATCAATTCTTTTTGCGTGATTATTCCGGCTGCCGTATAAAGTGAATATAAAAGGGGAGCAGCATGTCCTTTGGAGAAAATAACCCGGTCATTGCCTGGATTTTTAAAATCTTCGGTATTTTGCCGTAAGAGCCCACCAAAAAACAAGGTCGTCATGAGTTCTACAGCTGAAAGGGAAGAAGTTGGGTGACCTGAACCGGCTTCGGTCGTGGAGGTAAGGATGTAATACCGGATCAATTTACAGAGTTGCGAAAGATCTTTCATATTTTCAGTGTAACATAGTGTGGGAATTGTTTGAGAAAAGCTTTTTTTGCCGCGTTACCCTCAGGGTAAACCCACGCGATTACAAAAAAATCATTTCTCAAACAAGAGAGGTTATATTATTATAAGTCTTGTAATATTTATAATTATTATTTTTTAATTTTGGCCTTAATAACCCTATTTATTTAACTATAAGATAAAATGCACTTGACAAAATAAAAAATATACTTTATTCTGATAATATGAAGAGAAAAATTAAAGTCTCTTCAAGAAATATTATAAGTTGTTCTCAAGGAGGCTTTTTAAAATACCTTAGGTCCCGGGAAAAGGAAACTAACTCGAGAATAGTTTCCAACACTTAAGGAAAACTTAAGCACTCATTTGAGAAAAGGAAGCACGCACATTTACAAAAGGTTCACATTTTCGGTAATTAACGGTACAAACCAAACCGAATAAGCCAATAGGCACGAACCTCAAACGTAATGTCCTGTTTCTATCGCGCACATTTAACAATTAGCCGTATAAAACTATGAACATTTTACTTGATCTATTAACCTTGTTCAGAATGTCTTGGTTTAATGAAAAAGTGATGTTTCCTGGTTAATTTACTAACTTTAGACTTTTTACCTAGCAGGGAGGAAGCCTAAAGTAAAGTTACAAGCGCCGCCGAGTTCTTCCCACAGTTGGTTGAAGGGCCCGGCGCGTTTTTTTTGGCCTATTTTCCGTCTTTAAGTATTCTTTCCTGTTCATCAACAAAAGAGATAAGAGATCGACACTCTTGACCGTCTCCGCGGGTGATATACGTGATAACACCTCCCACAGCTTTGCAGGCATATCCTTCCATCCATACGCTGGTCATGCCGCTGCCGTTATAAGGAGCTCTTAGGGCGTCCAGTGCTTTTTTCCGTTCACTTATAGGTTTTGTTGTATCCTGTGCGATAATCATTAGTTTGGCAATATTATCATTAAATTGTTGTTTTGCCTGTGTGTTATCAGGCTTGATTTTGCCGTTTTTCAAATCATCCAAAATGCGTTGAAGATCTCCGCTTATTTTGTCTACTTGATTGGGTAGTGCCTGTAAGGTTTCAACCACATGAGCATCTCTTGTTTGCAGAGCTGCAACTCTTGTTTGATCAATTTTTGCTTGGGCTGTTTGTTGAGCTGCGACTGTGGGAGCTCGGGTAGCATCGATTTTAGCTTGGGCAGTAGCCGTTCCTGCCCGGCGTGCGTCCACCGTCTGTTCAGCCGCCGTGATAGTCTTTACAGTTGTGTCAACATTTTTTGCCATTTGAGTTGCACTGGCATATATGCGGGCGTCTCCGGTTGCACTCATTACTTGTATGGTTTCCTGCGCATTCTGTACTTGAGGAGGAAGTTGATCGCAGGCTGCAATTAGAGCACCGGTTGAGGCAACGGCAAGTATAGGAACTGCCCTTTTCCCACCTATCGCACTGGAAATTTTATCAAGGTGGGGAATCCAATCTGCGGCCTCATAAAAATAATAAGCAAGAGTTTCTGCAGCGTTAATTCGTCTCCAGATATCATACTCTTTGTCCTGAGGTCTTGGGTTATGACTATATTTTGTACGGAAAGCTGTAAGCTCATTTATCTCGCTTTGTGATACAAAAAGATGACGAAGTGTTTGAGCTAGTGCTCCACCTCCTTCAGAAGCTTTGCCTTGAGTAGCTTGTAGAATTTCTTTCCCCCGAGTACTTATTTGCCGTGCTTTAGCACGTAAGACATCCGGAAGAGGGGTAAAGGAAACAGGCTTTTTTTGTTCAAGTTGAGGAAGAGCAGCTTCTTGCATAAAATAATTATAAATGATTATAGAGTGAAAAAGTTAATCTCGGCGCGTTTTTTTTGGGTAAATATTGACAAACAAGAAATAATTGATAGCATTCATATATGACAGATGAAGAACGAAAGGTAGACGTGAGTCGCAGGGGAAAATCGATCATCGTTGATTCAAAACTTAAGCCAACCGATAAAACTATATCTCCCACGAGTGTGGAAAGAGTAGTTGCGCCATCTCCCATTGAGGATAAAATAGAGCAGGCTAAGCTTAGTCTTAGCTTCTTACAAAAACCATCATCCGCTGATTTTAAAAGAATAGCTCAAGCCTGCGGTTTATCCGAATCAACAGTAAAATCTCTCTTTGATATGCGCCAAATATCTGGAGATTAAATGGACTGTTTTTTAGAAACTTCTTTACAAAATCAAAACCAATCCGCGTATAATAAATTTATGGACTTAAAAACCTACTTTAATCCGGCTTCAATTGCCATCATCGGAGTATCTGAAAACCCGAAAAAAGTAGGGTATCTGGTGGCTAAAAACTGCATAGATCAGGGATATAAGGGCGAGCTTTATTTTATCAATCCTAAGTTTGACACTTTATTAGGGAAAAAGGTCTATAAAAGCGCAAAAGACATCGGTAAACCGGTTGATTTAGTTGTTTTGGCAGTGCCTGCGGATATTTCCTTAGGTATGATGGATGAACTGGGCAGTATGGGAGTCAAAAATATACTGCTTTATGCGGCAGGATTCCGTGAAACAAGCCCTGAGGGCGCTGCAAAAGAGCTGGAACTCATTGCAAAATGCAAAAAATACGGCATTACTCTGCTAGGTCCTAATTGTTTGGGTTTTGTAAATACCATAAACGGAGCCAATTTGACATTCCTGAAATATCCGGCACCAAAAGGCAATATTGGCCTTGTTTCTCAGTCAGGAGCCTTGGGTAGTCTGATGGTTGATTATCTTGTCGGCCATAAAAACTTCGGTTTTTCGTACTTCATCAGCCTTGGTAATAAAACCATTATGGATGAATCAGACTGTCTTGAATTTTTAAGCCAGGATCCCGATACCAAAGTCATTGCTATGTATCTGGAGGATGTCAAAGACGGAGAGCGTTTTAAAAAAACCCTCAAACAGGTAACTATGAAAAAACCGGTCATTATTTTAAAATCAGGTTCAACTGAGGAGGGCTCAAAGGCTGCAGTGTCCCACACGGGGTCCATGATGGGTAATGATGCGGTCTACAGTGCGGTATTTAGCCAGTGTGGAGCCATCCGGGCAGGGGAATTCTATGAGTTTATGTCGCTTTTAAAGTTATTTACCTATGAACGGGTGCCGACCTCAAAAGACATCCTTATTTTATCCAACGCAGGAGGAATCGGGGTGCTTTTGACTGATGAGCTTATCCGCAATCAGTTGTCTTTGGTAACCATCACGGAAAGTGCAAAGCAGGAAATAATACAGCAAATGCAGGGAACTAAAATTTCCTTTCATAACCCTATAGATCTTTTGGGGGATGCCAGCGCATTTCATTATCAGGCAGCTATAGCCTCAACTTTAAAGGAAAAAAACATCGGAGCCGTTATTATCCTTCTTACCCCGCAGGCTAACACCGAGATTGAGGAAACTACAAAGGTAATCGAGGATGCTCAGGAGCGTTTTGTAAAGCCAATTTATCCGGTATTTATGGGTGAGAAATCAGTTGGGCGATCACATTTTCTGTTTGAAGAGAAAAAAATAGCCAGTTTTTCCTCATATGATTTTTTACCCAAAGCAATTGCAAAAATACTTACCTATCGTGCCTGGATTGAGGCTAAACAGGAAAAGGAAGAAAAAGGGCAATTACAGGAAACATTGCAAAAGTTAACTTTAGAGGAGGGGATTGACGGGATTTTTGACAAATGGAAAGGGCAGCCGTTTATGGATCTTGATGCATCCATGCAGGTTCTTAAGCTTGCGGGAGTCAAAACCACCCGTTTGCGGCTTGCAAAGTCCATTGACGAGGCAAAGCAGATCGTGACGGAGATCGGGTATCCGCTTGTGGCTAAAATAGCCTCGGAAAAAGTTACTCATAAAACCGAAGTCAAAGGAATAATCACCAACGTGGAAAATGAACAAGATTTGTTACGGGCTTGGGATAAACTGCTTAAAATAGGCGATATCGGAGGAGTTTATCTGCAGAAAATGCTTTCAGGATATGAGCTTATAATAGGAGCCAAGCGCGATCGGATATTCGGCGTCATACTTATGGCTGGCTTAGGTGGGATTTACGCTGAACTTTTAAAGGAAACGGCCAACTTCATTTATCCCATCGACGAGCAGGAATTTACAGTTGGCATAAAGAAAACTAAGTTGTATGCGTTTGTCAAAGGATATCGTAACCTTGAAAAGTTGGACTTAAGCAAGCTTTATAACATCGTAAACCGCGTTGGATATCTGCTTGCACGATATCCGCAAATAAGCTCAATTGACATCAATCCTCTTATGGTTACGCACGAAGGAGCATATGCTGTTGACTCGCGTATTATACTGTAGCTTCATAATATAAGATATTTTACTGTTGAAAAACAGATGTATATTTGATATACTATAGGTTATGTCAGAAAAAGGTCCAAGAGGAAAAACGTTCAGAGAATATTTGGAATGGGCTGCTCAAAATCCCCAAGCAGCAGCAGAATTAGCGGCTCAAGCTGAAGCCAAAGAAGGAGTAAAAGTTGGAGATATGTGCACTTTTGATAGTGGTAATGGAGATGTGTGGATTGATGGAACAAAAAGTCCCTATGGAGGTACTCCAAGCGTAAAATTGTATGGAAAAGTAACAGCACAATGTACCAGTACAAATAAGGGAAATGATACTGGTTCATTTAAAGCTTTAGCAGACTTTCAAATCTTAACTGCTAATAATGTTCTTGGTAATAGAGGAAGCGGAACAGTATTCAAAGCAAGTTTAAGTAGCGCAAAAAAATAAAATTATTTATGTTAAAATATACACTTATGAAAACTTTTGTTACACAATCTTATTGTTATCCCACGCTTTTAGGCGGGGATAGTGTTGTGTGAGCAAAAAATAACGAAAAACACGAAACCCGCCGAAAGGGCGGGTTTTTTAGTATTAACAGTCATTCCCGCGAAAGCGGGAATCTAAAGATCCCCGATCAAGTCGGGGATGACAAATAAAAAATTATGAATAATAAATCTTTTTTAGTCAGACAATCAGGATATTACTGTTATCAGTTGTTGTATTGGCGGGGAGCCGCTTAATGTTTTAATATCCATTAACCAGCCCCGCCAAACCGGGGCTTTTTTATTAATTTATTTTTTTAATATGAGTGAATTTAAAGGTTACACAGATGGTCATCAGTTCAGGATAGCAAATCAGTACACAGATACTCAAAAATTATTTGAAACACTGGGACTTACTGATGCCGTTGAAAGTCGTACGCCCACTGTTGGTGTTAATGTTGCGCATCTGGCTCGTATGGACGCGGTTCAACAATTATCAATGAACGTGAAAGAAAAGGAGCGCGTCAACACAACCATTCTGGGTATTTCAACCGCTGAAGGACCAGGGGATTTTGAAAAACTTCTCCATGGTTTAGGGGCAAAGCATGTTGTCACAACGGCAATAGATATAAGTGATGGCATATTTGAACGGATTGAACAATGGGGGTTGGACGAAGTTGCTTGTTTGCAAAGAGATGCGCGCGAAACAGGATTGGCTGATGCCACTCAACAGATAGTTTTGCGCGATCACATCGGCAATTGTTGCCCACCCGATATTGATCGTGGAATTGATCAGGAAGCTGCCCGTATTCTTGAGGAGGGAAGAATTGCTATTGTGAATATTACCACAAGTGATTTACTTCCTCTTTCTCCCGGAAGAGCGTCGGTTTCATTTGCGCAGTTACAAAACTTGATACCTCAGGAAATGCTTCAGGCTCTCCAAACCAGCATTTATGATCTGGATGAGGTGAGACAATTATTTCCTCAAATATCTTTTGACGATATGAGAGGAAAGATCATTGAAATTGAGCCGGGTGGAAGTTTTGTTGTTTTTGGTGAGGATGCGCAGGGCCATGGAGAGTGGTTTCGCAGACTTGATGATCATAAAGCCACCTGGGAACAGCACGGATTTGAAGTAGTGGAAATTGCTACTCGAGAAGGGACAGACAGCCACAATCCACCGCTTCAGTGTATGAGGCATAATGTTGTGTTACGTAAAAAAATTACAAGTTCAAAAAAATAAACATGAGTACATTAAAACCAATTATTAACCCAATTGTATTATCCACAACCTTTGTGCAAAAAACTCCTGGTCAGATGGGATACAGCCGCGTAGACAATCCTACGCGGCTTGGTCTTGAGCAGGAGCTTGCAGATCTTGAAGGCGCTAAACACGCTTTGGCTTTTTCATCAGGATCATCAGTACTTGCGGCAGTGTTTGCACTTTTGCATTCAGGAGATACTATTTTATGCCACAGGGAAGTATACGAAGGGACTGTTCGAATGTTACACACCATTTTTAACCGGTTTGGGATTAAGACCATTGTCTCCGATCTAAGGAGTAGTCAAAGCTTAACCTTTCCAAAAGGAACAAAAATGATTATGTGCGAAATAGTATCAAATCCAACTCTATCAGTAATTGATTTGGGACTTGTAACTAAGGCGACAAAAAAACAAAACGCAATTATTGTAATAGACAATACCATGGCAACGCCGTTTTTTTCCAGACCGTTGGAGAAGGGAACAGATATAGTAGTGCATAGTCTGAGCAAATTCATTTCCGGACATCATGACGTAACCGCAGGCGCACTCATGACAAACAATACGGAATTATTTAAGAAATTGCGGTCAATTCAGACCACACTTGGATTGTCACTGAGCCCTGCTGATAGTTTTCTTGTTTCGCGTGGAATCCGGACGTTTGATATTCGGATGAAGAAGCACAGTGAGAACGCTGTAGTTGTTAGTAAATTTCTGAAACGTCATCCACTTGTTGAAAAGATTTCATTTCCCGGCATATCTGGAATGGTTTCATTCTGGGTAAAAGGAAATAAACAGGAGACAGTGAGAGTGTTAAAGGCGTTACGGCATATACGCATAGCACACAGTTTTGGTGGAACTGAAACAACGGTTTTGCATCCGCGCTCCATGATGACATGGTCAATTTCGCCACGGAAGTTGGATAAGCAGGGGATTACCGAAAATTTAGTGAGGATGTCCATAGGTTTAGAAGACACAGACAAGATCATAAAGGATTTGATGGCAGCATTAAAAAAGTTATGATGTTGTGAATTATAAAAATTTTCATATAATTAAAAGCATATGAACACACAAGACAGATTAAATTTGATTAACCAGGTAGGTGAGGAAATTATTTCGCAGGATGAATTAAAAGTCCTTCTTGAAAGCGGTGAGGAACTTATCGCCTACGACGGATTTGAACCATCAGGACAGATACATATTGCTCAAGGATTACTTCGTGCCATCAATGTAAACAAAATGATTAAGGCAGGCGTGAGGTTTAAGATGTGGGTGGCTGATTGGCATGCGCTGACCAATAATAAAATGGGCGGAGATTTGGAAAAGATAAAGACGGTGGGGCGGTATTTTATCGAGGTCTGGAAAGCATCAGGAATGGATATGTCGCATGTTGAGTTTTTATGGGCGAGCGACATGGTAAAAGATTCAGATTACTGGCAGCTGGTGATACGGGTTGGTATGACAAACAAACTTGCCCGTTTTATACGGACGGCTGAATTTATGGGAAGGGAAGATTCTTCAGAGAAATTAACCGCAGCTCAAATAATGTATCCCTGTATGCAGATAACTGACATTTTCAAACTTGGGGCAAAGATAACACAGCTTGGTATGGATCAACGGAAAGTCAATATGTTAGCCCGTGAAATCGGACCTCAATTAGGGTATTGGAAGCCGGTGGTTGTTTCGCATCATATGTTGATGGGATTAGGTAAACCGCCTTCATCAAGTGAAGATACTGCTGCCCGCACCATAGAAAATAAAATGTCAAAGTCAAACCCTGACAATGCTATTTTTATGACAGATACACCTGAGGATATTAAAAGAAAAATTAATAAAGCATATTGTCTGGAGGGGGACACAAAAGAAAACCCGGTGCTTGAATACTGTAAATATATTATTTTTGAATCATTTGACAGGTTGGGAGTCACTGAATTTATCGTAGAACGACCTGAAAAATGGGGAGGAGCACTCAAATTCAAAACATTCAAAGAACTTGAAGAAACATTTGCAAAAAAAGAGCTTCATCCGCAAGATCTAAAAATATCTGTGGTGAAGTATCTTGATTTATTGCTCCAGCCCGTAAGAAAACATTTTGAAGAGGATATGAATGCAAAAAAATTATTGGAACAGGTAAAAAGCTTTCAGATAACGAGATAAAATATTTTGCAGATTCCGTCAGAGATTCTTTTCCCGCCAGTACTCGCTTTGACTGCGCGCTGTCGGGATCCCTTGAATCTCTGCCACCTGCAAAATATCAACGTATGATTGATATATCATTAATTGGTCCTAAGACTTTGCCAAACACATACTGATCTGCGCCGAAATAAGAGAGTTTACGGAGTCCTTCAAGAACAAGCCCTGCTTTTGTATAAAATTCTTTGGCTGATGTAACTGCGGCAAGTTCAATTTTGTGGCATTTTTGGGAAACGGCAAGATCGAGCCATTTGGCAATAAGGGCTTTACCTATACCTTTTTTTTGATATTTATGTGTAATTCCAAGCCAGCGGCATAAAGATACTCCGCCATATGGTTCATCTATCACTGCAAACCCTACTATAGTACCGTCCGTATCTTTTGCAACATAAATAATTTTTAAATTATTTTCAAGCCAGTAAGTAAAGTTGGTTTGATTATAAATTGAGCCAAGAAGATAGTGTATGATGTGAGGTTTATACTGGGTGAATTCTTGAGTAAGAATTTCCTGAAAAACTTTGAAGAATGAAGGGAGCTCAAGCGGGGAAATTGTAGAAATAGTATATTTCATGGATTTATTGTAGCTGATTTCATGATAAAATACATTTGTTTGTTGTCATTCCCGCGAAAGCGGGAATCTTGTGGCTCCCCGGGTCAAGCCCGAGGATGACAAATATTTTATGAAAAAATATAATCATCTAATCCTTGGCGGTACATTTGATCACTTTCATAGCGGGCATGAATTATTTATTCAAACGGCCTTAAACAGGGGGAAAAGGATTACTGTTGGTATTACGACTGAAGCCATGTACCAACACAAACTTCTTGCTTCCCAGATTGAGTCTTATAAAACGCGTGAACGGAATATTCTTTTATTTATAAAAAAAACGCAAAACAACATAGGTAATATCTCCTGTATTCCGTTAATAAATATATATGGAAATGGATATACCGATAAAACAGTTGATGGAATTGTTGTAACAGAAGATACAAAGAGAGGGGGAGGAGCCATTAACAAAAAAAGGGTTGAGATTGGTATGAAGCCCTTGGATATTATCGTGGTTCCCATGGTAAAAGGGGATGACGGGAGAATAATTTCGTCAGAGAGGATACGCTATGGGGATATAGACACAACAGGTAAAAATTATTATAAGTGGTTGATTGACAAAGCACCCTTTGCTTTGCCAGAAAGGTTACGGTCTTCTTTAAGAGAGCCTTTGGGCGATCTTATTCAAGGAGGTATTATGGATCAGAAATTGGTCGTGAAGCAAATTAAAGATACTATTAAAACATCAAATCCTCCCATGATTTTTGCTATAGGGGATATTATCACTTCAAGTTTATTAGATCATGATTGTAGTCCCTCTATAAGCGTAATTGATTTTAAGACAAGAAGAGAAGCCCTATCGAAAATTCCAAATGCCAAAAGCCAAATTCCAAATTTGAAAAGATATCGCAATCCGGCAGGCACTATTGCCAAATCTGTGATAAAACAGGTACGAGTATTAAAAGACCGTTGGATGAAGGATCATAATGACAGTTGGTTAATTATCAAAGGAGAAGAAGATATGGTAGCCTTGCCTGTTATTTTATTAGCTCCTCTGAATGCGTTTGTGCTGTACGGACAATATGATTTGGGAGTGGTTCTGGTTAAAATTACTGAAGAGAAAAAGAGGGGAGTGTGGAGAGCCCTGAAACAATTTGATTACTGAAAAAGCAAAGTAGGATTGTATCTATTATTCTCTTTTTGCATCCCGGGTGGAATGATTGACCATAAATCATTCATTTTTTCTCCTACGTTTTCAAAATCGGCTTCTCCAGCAATATCTCCTCCACCACGTGCAAAATCTACTAAAGGTTTCCATGACTCATCCAAGGCGTAGAGAGTTTCCGTAAACATTCTACTTATTTCATGAAATGCAACCGTACCTTGTCCATGGCGAGCTGCTTGAAATAATCCATATAAAACCAAATAGGCATCTCTTGCAAATGTTCCTTTTGTACGGTCATCTGGGTTAGTTGCCCAGTCAACAAATGCTTGTTGTGCGGCAAAACGCGAGGTACCTGCGGAAATTCTGACAAATTCATTGGCTCCGGAGATAACTATTGATAAACCGGGAAGATAATCTGCAGGAATTCCTAAAATGAGTGAAGCTGCCTGCGGTGTTACTAATTCAGTAAACCATTGATCATGAGAAGCTGCATCTGTAATTCTTGCGCGAACTTGAGTTGCTGAAAGCATTGATGGATTTAACCTTCTTCGTCCTTCTGCGCCTGCTACCATACGCCATTATTTTATCACACTTTTAATAATGCAAGCGATTTTGCTATAATGCTTGAATATGTCCAAATATCAGCCAAAAGAATTTGAAAATAAGATAAAGGAATTATGGGAGCAGGAAAAGGTATATTTGACTGAAGGTCAAAAGACAAAAGGCAAAAATGAAATTCAAAAGTCAAAGATGTATTGTTTATCAATGTTTCCATATCCTTCAGGTGCAGGTCTTCACGTGGGTCACGTCCGTATATATACCGGAACGGATGTTATGGCCCGTTATTACAAGATGAAAGGATTTGAAGTGCTCCATCCGATGGGTTGGGACGCTTTTGGTCTTCCCGCAGAGAATGCTGCCATAAAAGCAAAAAAAAATCCCATGGATATTGTGCCCGGTAATATTGCGACATTTAAACGCCAAATGCAGTCATTGGGTTTGTCCTACGACTGGAGCCGTGAGTTTGCCACGACTGACCCTGATTATTACCGGTGGACGCAGTGGCTTTTTATCCAGTTTTTTAAAATGAGACTTTTATACAAGAAAAATACTCCCATTAATTGGTGCCCAAGCTGTAAAACAGGACTTTCCGAGGAGGAAGTATTGCCAAACGGGACTCATGAGCGTTGCGGAAACGCCATAACCAAAAAAGACCTTCCCCAATGGATATTCCGCATTACAACGTATGCCGATCGATTATTGAAAGATTTAGACGGGTTAAATTGGCCTGAGGGGATTCTCACCATGCAGCGCAATTGGATCGGGAAAAAAGAAGGAGTTGTTATAA
>Ga0334722_10001253_pt1 | contig 32727 bp, 43 predicted proteins | sample C3_bottom_MG_FD_207210 | JGI IMG/M metagenome (GOLD analysis project Ga0334722, IMG submission 207210) | Sediment microbial communities from Yellowstone Lake, YNP, Wyoming, USA - C3_bottom | ecosystem: Environmental > Aquatic > Freshwater > Lake > Sediment | place: USA: Wyoming | collected... | reverse complement strand
TATTGTGCCCCTCATCGCCCTTGCGAACGAAAAATACAAAGAATTCAAACGCAAATACGAACATTTGTGCAAGATTGCCCTGAGCATCGGAGACCTTGACTCCGCAGACCCGTATTTGGTCGACTACGACTTGATTATTACCACCGCAGAAAAACTCGACTCGCTCATTAGACACCATTCACCCTGGCTCAGCTTTGTACGCCTCGTCGTCATCGACGAAATTCATCTCTTGAACGACGTCGAACGCGGACCCACACTTGAAATCATCATCACCATTCTTAAAAAAGTACTCAAAAACGTTCAGTTACTCGGACTTTCGGCAACGATTGGAAACCCAAAAGAACTTGCTACCTGGCTCGAAGCCACCCTTGTCGAAGACACCTGGAGACCCGTCCCCTTAAAAAAAGGCACGTTCACCATGGGCGAACTAGACTTCTTACCAACGCCATAAACGCCCACATAAGCGGAAACATCGTGATAAGAACGCCCACGAGAACACCCGCATAATCAAGCTCGAACAGTTCCTTTGCCGCACGGAACAATGTCGCCGCACCCAATACGTAACCAAAAGAAACGAGCAGCACTGCAAGCGGCAACGCAAACGGAATGAACGAAAGCGCGCCAGCAAAAAACGTTGCAACCGCAGGAGCCACCATCGAAAATACCACTGCAGTGAGACCTTCATAATAGCCACCCTTCCCGTCCAACACGTGCATCGCAGCAGAAAAGAAAAACGCAACAACCAAATGAAAACCAATACACGCAAACAAGAAACCAAGAATCCCATTAATGATCATGCCCTGAGATAACTTGTCTGCGAACAAACGCAACGCAAAGAAAAACAACCCCGCAGTCTCAAAGAGCGCAGCAGCAAACAAATACATCAACACTTTCGAATAACTCTGCTTCTTTGCACGCTTAATTTCTGCAACAGGATCAAATAACAATTGAAACATCGAACCACCCTTTTATTTACAGAATACATGCACGTGATTATTTAAAGATGTCGGAAGAACATAACGAGATGAGAATGCAGAGCTCCTTAACCAATGAACAAACTCTACGAATTTCTCCAGTCCCAAAAGATCTCTCTTTGTGGCTTTTCGACCGGAATATTTATATACTTGTATCTATTAGATACTAATTGATAACTATGCCGCAACTTTTAGAACATCCAAAACTCGCACACAGCCCCACGTTGGACACCGTTCAAATGGTCGAAGACGCTATTCGTGAAGCAAAGCAAGTCATGAGCGTAGCTGAACTCAAACGCCGTTTACCCCGAAAGGTCAACCACAACACTCTCAAAGTTATTCTTGCCTACTTGCAAAAAAGCGGGAAAATAGAATTTACTCCAGATGGCTTCGTTTGGACCTTCATGCCAAAGGAAGACCTTGCAGCAATTCTAAGTAAAGGAAGAACATGGACTTGAGGGACAAACAAAAAGTTGTCAAGGTGATTGGTGCTGCCGATGCTGCCCTTGCCAAACTTGAAGAAGGAATCAATGCATTAGAAGCACAAGGCAAAACCCCTCCAAAGGCAGATGCACAACTCTTCAAAAGCATTTGCCGAACGCTTGATCTTCTCAAAATGAAGCCATTTGCAGGCGACCCGGTTCCGCACGACCTTTGGCCAAAAGAACTCCGACATCTCCCTAATCTGTTCCGTATGGAACTCTCGCAATTTTGGCGGTTACTCTACTACGTTACTGGTGATGAAGTCACCGTCATAAGCGTTGTCTTTGAAATTTGTGAACATTCGCACTACGACAAAATCTTCGGCTACAAAAAACAATAATTTCTCGCATCAATATTTGAACTAACAGTAAACACCAGAGCAGAAGGTAGGCATTTCCCTTCGGTTTGTAGCCACTACATGGTGTCTACGAGGGATAAATTTATAAATGGAAACTTGTCGTTTTCTATCATGGAGCCAGATAAACCATACGAAGTAACAAGGTACGAAGAACAAAAGCCCCTGGCGGCGGGAACTTACAATAAAATTCTGGAAGCTGCGGGCCTGAGTCCGAATCTCGAATCACATATGAGAGCTTTAAATGATGCACTGGCCGATGAGGTATTGCCGCCTTCTGTTAAACGCCTCAGTATAATTCTTTCCCCTGATTACGACAGCCCAGTTCCTTTTGTTGAAACCGAATTTCGTAAAGAGAACCAAATTAGGCTTGACATCTTTCCTGAACAAGAAACTGGGCAACTTCGCGTTGGAGACGGAACAACTTTGCTTGCTATTGCCCGGCTTGATGCTGTGAAAAAATTCTATGCTGATCTGTTTCCGAAAAAGCTAGTCCAGCTGTATTGGAGGCCTACAATCCGTATCGGCGACCAAGTCAAAAAGCAGCCCGTCGAAGCGAACCTCGAGGAATTAACAACTCACAACTTGCAATCACTGCCGCAACATCGTTACTCAGTGCGTGTAGCGGACGTAGCGGATTCAGTGATGACCATCGGACCGGATACAGATAATCGCTTACCAGAGCCTGCGATGAAAATTTTTTATTTTGCGCTTAATGCGGCGCCCAGAGAGCTTGAACGAGCAATAGAATTACTTGCCCCACTTTTTTCACATAATCCGTATAGTCATAAATAGTTCACCTTCTCGCACTGTCTGAATAACTCTTCGTTGTACGCATTGAACAAATAGTAGATGCAAATTCTTCGGATGAACGTGCTTACAACCCAATACTTGCAATGAGCTTTTCCTTATCAAACACTTGGAAGTCTTCGTACTCTTGGCCAACGCCTAAGAACAGAATCGGTTTTTTGGTAACATAACTCACTGAAATTGCTGCGCCGCCTTTCTCATCCACATCCGCTTTTGCAAGAATGATGCCGTCAATACCCACTGCTTCGTCGAACTTCTTTGCCTGCTCGACGCAATCATTACCTGTGATACTCTCGCCCACGAAAATCTTCAAGTCCGGCTTTGCCACGCGCACAATCTTCTTCATCTCGTCAACGAGGTTAATGTTGCTGTGCAAACGACCAGCAGTGTCAATTAGTACGACATCAACTTTTTTTGCTTCTGCATGCTTAATTGCGTCAAAAGCAACCGCAGCAGGATCAGAACCATAATCATGACGCACGAGCTTTACTCCGAGCTTATCCGCATGAAGCTGCAGTTGGTCGATTGCCGCAGCTCTAAACGTATCGGCAGCAGCAAGAACCACGCTCAAATTATTGTTTTTCAAATAATTCGTCATCTTCGCAATGCTGGTTGTCTTCCCACTGCCATTCACTCCCACAAAACAAATCACGAGCGGCTTCTTTTGCCTTGCCCGTGCAAGAACGTCAACACCTTGAACCTCAAACAGCCCTTCCACGCTCTCGTGCAACGACCCTGCAATCGTCTCTTCAACCTTTCCACGCGCGATCGGCTTATCAACAAGTTTTTCCTTCAAATCAATCTTGATTTTATCAATCACTTCAACCGCGACATTGTTTTCTAGCAATGCAAGTTCAAGCTCCCAAAACAACTCATCAAACTGCTCCGCGCTCACACGCTTGGTCGTAATCTTTTCTGTGAGCCGCGAGAAAAACCCCTTCTTTTCTTCTTCAACAGGAACTGCCTTTTCTTCGAATTTTCCAACAACTGGTGCTTCCTTTTTCTCTTTTGAAACGTCTGGTCTTTTCTTCTCTTCAACCTTAGGCAATTCTTTCCTTTCTTCAACAACCGGAACTTCAACCTTGAACTCTTCCTTGCCAACAAACGTCTCTTTCAAACGACCAAAGAATCCCTTTTGCTCGACCTTTTGCTCAACTTTCGCTTCAACTTTTGGCTCTTCAACTTTCACTTCTTGAACAATTTGCTCAGAAACTTGCGGACCTTGCTCTTTGACTAACTCTACAGGAACTTCTTGCAACTCTTTCTTCTCAACTTCTTTTTTCTCTTCTTTCTTTGCCGGCTTTTCAGGAACTTTCTTTTCCTCTTTCTTTTGCTTTTCTTCCTTCTTTTGAACGGGCTTTGATTCTTTCTTCTCTGCCTTTGGCTTCTCTTTCTTTGGTTCAGGAGGCGCAACTTCAACAGGTTGTTCAACAACTTCTTCAGGAGATTCCTCTACTTTCTTCGTAAACTTTGAAAGCGCCCCTTTGAGCTTATCCTTAAGAAAATTAAACATCAGTCCCCCTACGTTATGAGCTTCCTTAACTCCTCTTGCGCCTTTTGCGCCTCAACGCCCAGCTTCTCTAACTGCTCTGCAAGCTCCCCTTGCAATTTACGCAATTCAACCGTTTGATCGGCAAGAATACGCTTCGCATCAGGAATTGTCTTCTCAACCACTGCACCGCCACCCACATTGAGCAAAACGCTGTCCGTCTTTTCCAACTTTGCCTTCACAAAAATCCCGGGCGTTAACGTCACAAACAACTCACTGTTCTTTTGCGCACCTGAAAAATCCTCGATTGCCTGCTGCACCAAGTCCATTTCGCCCGCCTGCGCATCAAGCGCCTGCAACTGCTTTTGCACCTGTTGCATCTGCTGCTGCATCATTTGAAACTGCATGAACTTCTCCTGCACTTCATGCTTCACTTGCCCGCCCTTGTCTTTTCCTTCTTTCATTGTAACTTCTTAAGCACCCGCTCCAAAAAGTGCCCATACTCGTGCTCTGCCTTCAAAAACGACAACGCAGTCTCGCGCGCAGAACTCTTCTCGTCTTTGCGAAACAATTCAAGCTCGCGCTTCACAAGCCCTTGCAAATACTTCTTTTCATCAGCCGTTAACATTATTTCCCTCCACCAGCTTCACCCGAATCTCACCAAAAGCAACATCTTGCTCGAGCTCCACTTTACGCTGGTTCGACAAATGCAACAATGGAATAAACGTGTACACCTTATCCTGCTTTGACTGCCCAGGAAGCAAATCGCTAAACGTCAACTTACCCCTTGCGCCAAATAAAGACAGCACGCGCTGAAACACATTCTTCACCGCCAAAGTCAAATCAAACGTACGCGTCGGAAGCACCATTGGCGGCGGCATATTGTTCAACACTCGACGCTGCTTCACCTCAAGCGCCTTTTCAAGCGCGCGAACAAGGTCAAGCACGCTCACTTTGCGCCTACGCGCCTGAGGCATTCGCGGCAAAAGCTCAAAATTCTCAGCCGCCCCCACTGCCTCACCTTTTGCAAGCTCCTGCTCGAGCGAATCGTAAAACTGCTCCGAACTTTGATCGCTCCCTGCAAGCAACCGGTCAAACTCATCCAAATCATCACCCACCAATCTCGTACTCTTGATTCTGAGCAAAATAGATGCCGCAAGAACCACTTTGCCACTCACTTTGAGATCCTGCTCCTTCATCTGACGCAAACGCTCAATATACTTTTGCGAAAGCAGCGACACATCAACATCCCAAGGATTCATCTCTTCAGAACTAATCAAGTCCAAAATGATGGTCTTCCAACTAATCTCATTCTTATCCACCAACATGGTAAAGAGCTGTTCTTGCATAGGAAAAAACCACGAATGACAGTATATAAATGTTATGCGCCCCAAGCACACAATCCACACAAACCTTTTTAAAACATCTTCTCAAAAACTATCCCAAACGGACCCGTAGTTTAGTGGCTATAACGCATCCCTTACACGGATGAGGTCGGCGGTTCGAATCCGCCCGGGTCCATAATGGGCAACGGCAGAGCCGATGAGATGAATAACTCACGGTGGATTTGAACTAGTGAGTCCGCAGACAAGCGTCGTTCGAACCGGGAAAACCGACAGGTTTTCACGGGCTGGAAAACCGCAGGTTTTTCAGATCCGCCCGGGTCCATTTATTATTTATTTTCCAGAATCCGCCCTTCCAAAATCATCAATTCGTACGAACAGAGCTGCTGCTTATCTTCTGGCGAAAGAAGGCCAAACCAATGCAACACGGTCGTTTGATAATACGCGTCGACCTCGCGCACCATCTGTTCAAGAGGAGTTGCGGTCTTTTGCGCAAACCCCTGCCGTTCAAGAAAGTCCAAACACCTCTTTGATGGCTTTAGTGACGCAGGACAACCCCTACTCGTTCGATACCCCATATCCTTGAGCAACTCTTGGTTCAGACCCGTTGCGTGTGACAAATCAACCAATCCAAAATCCGCATCATACTTCGTATGAATCCCAAAACACAACCGCACGCGATCATTCAATAAATTCTCCATCCCGATCTTTGAAACTGCCAACGACGCCGCAACTGCAAACTCCGCTGGACTTTTCGATGCAAACACCGTGGCATACTTTGGATTTGACGCAAGCCCATGAAAGATCGCAATCGCCTGCGATGACATTTGCACACCCGTCGTCACACCCCCATCAAGAATGAACTTATACGGGTGCAGCCTGTGATGCTTATGAATCGCGTCCCCTGCCTCCTTCACTTCGTGAAGAACGCGCATTGCTTCCTCGATAAACACACACGTACCTTCTCTTGGCGAAAGCAATTCGATTGCGGAACCTGTCAACGAGTTATGCACTGCCTCCTGAAAGGTGTGCAGCGGGGTTTTGGTCGCAAACCCGAGTCCCATCGTGCGATATAAGTTAAAAACAGCCTCTAGTTTCACATACTGCGGCTCGCCGTTATGAAAACTCACCCGGTGCTGCCCGAGCGATATCTTACCTTGCGCAACGCGCTTTGCGTGAAACCCCCACGTGAGCGCAATCAAATCAGCATACGCTTCATAGTAGGGCGTAAACGCCTCAACATCGCGATTTTTGCGATAAAGCCGTGTGAGTTCTTCCTCCATGCACCCGCTGATTCGCAACGTTTTTAAATATCTTACCTTCCACTCACTACTATGGGATGGTTATTGGGAAACGGCGTCAAAAAATCCTGGCTTGATGTGCGACTCGCACGGCTTGCACCGAACGTGAACGACCCCGAAATCGTGAAGAAACTGCGCAGCTACTGTTTGAACACCTCCCTTAAGGACCTTTGCAGCATCAGCCTCTCCAAACTCGAAAAAGACTGGGTCATGCCCCGGCAAAAACTCGTTTCGCTCTTCCTTTGGGCAAGCAAACACAAAATCTTCCAACTCCAATACGTTGTCCACTGCGAAAAATGCGAAGCCAGAGGAGCTGCAAAAACGATAAGCGACGTCAAACACCAAATGACCTGCAACAGTTGCGGAAACATCAACAAACCCTCCCTTGACAAAAGCATCGAAATCGTCTTCGCCATCCACCCCGACCTTGCGCGCGCAAAAATCGCCCACAATCACAGCGCATTCATCCCCGCAATCCAAGTTCTTAACACCGATGAATTCAGAACGCTCTTCGAAAGCGAAAAACCGCTCCCCGGAGAACACCTGCGCATCGGAGACTTAACCTTCCTCTTCACCGACCTCTTTGGATCAACTGCCACCTATGAAAAACTCGGCGACGGCGGCGCATTTCGAATCGTTCGCGAACACTTCACCATCCTTTTCGACTTAATCAAAAAACACAACGGCACGGTCGTCAAAACCATCGGAGACGCCGTCATGGCAACCTTCCTCAACTCAAGCGACGCCATCCAATGCGCACTCGAAGCAAAAGACTCGTTCAAAAAATTCAACAAACGCAAAGACATCAAAGGAGCCGCAGGCCTAAAAGTTGGCATCCACAAAGGGCCCTGCATCGCAGTTACGCTCAACCAAAAACTCGACTTCTTCGGAACCACCGTCAACAAAGCAGCACGCGTCCAAGGAATCGCAGACAAAGACGAAATCTGCGTCAGCAAAGAAGCCGCAGAAAGCGCAAAACACCTCCTTGAAGAGTCCCGCGTCGCCCACAAACAAGTCACCGTCAAAGGAATCAAAAAACCCGTCGAAATCATCTCCGTACGTAGGTAGATACCGCCAAGTTTTTATAGAGCATTTCTTCTCCCGCACTTCATGAAAAAAGAGGTCATCGCGATTCTCCTATTTGTTATTCTCTTTGGCTGCGCGCAGGACGTTAATGTTCCCATCAACGAACAAAACAGCCCACTTCATGTTTCAACACTCCCAAACGGCATGACCGTCACCACCCAAGAACTCCACGCAACCCCACTCGTCACCATCCAATTCTGGGTCCACACGGGAAGCAAAAACGAAAACAACACCAACAACGGCATCGCACACATCTTTGAACACATCTGGTTCAAAGGAACCGCAACTCAGCCCGTCGGAAGCTTTCACAAACGCGTCGAAGCACTTGGCGGCGAACTCAACGCCATGACTTCTACCGACTGGACCATGTTTTACGTTACGGTTCCTGCCGATAAGTTCGACGACATCTTCCCCAACATGGTCGATTTACTCTTACACCCCGCATTCAACGAAACCGAAATCGCAAAAGAAACCCAAGTCGTCCTCGAAGAACAACGCTTTAGCCTCAACGACCCCCAGCGATTCGTCGACGACCAATTCGGACTTTTGCTTATCGATGAACACCCGTATCGCAACCCCACTATTGGATACCCGAACACCATTCTCAATGCAACCCAAGAAAGCATCAAACACTTCTACACCACCTGGTACGTCCCCAACAACATGAACATCGTCATCGTCGGAGACATCAACGAACTAACCGTGCGACAAAAAATCGCAAACGCATTCAAAGACTTCCAACAAAAACCCGTCCCACTGCTCCATAATCCCGTACAAAAAGCAATCACGACACCCAAATACAACAGCAGTTTCAGAAGCGTCGGCAACAGCTACATCGCCCTTGGCTACCTCGCACCAAGCGCAAACGACACCGACAAATACGCATTCACCGTCCTCAACGCCATCTTCTCCTCAGGAGAAAGCTCACGATTACAACACCTCAAACAAAACAACACCCTCACAAGCGCAAACAGCTATTACCTCCCCTTGAACGACATGGGCGTCTTTGAACTCGTCGCAGTCATAGACCCTGCCAAAAAAGGAGAAGCCATCGCCCAAATCCTCACCCAAATCAACACCCTCAAAACAACACCCGTAAGCCCCGAAGAACTCCAACGCGCAAAAAACCAAATCAAAGCAGACACGCTGCGAAGCCAAGAAGAAGTCTTCCAAATCGGCTTTGACATCGGAAAAGCCTGGATCAACGGTGATGTCAACGAGTACACCACCTATTTGACCAACATCAACAAAGTCACATCTGCAGACGTCCAACGCATCGCAGACCAATACTTCATCGCACACACCATGTACGAGGTCAAGCCAAACTCATGAAACGCGCCATCTTTTTACTCCTCCTGCTTGCCGCGTGTACGAACGTGCCCTTTGAAGAACACACAACCGCCGGCAGCAAATACGTCCTTGCAAACAACATGACCGTCCTTCTCAAAGAAAACCACGACACGGGCATGATCGCAATCGACCTCTTCATCAAACGCAGCATCGCAGCAGACGGAGCCCTTCCCGGCCTTGGCCACTTCACCAACCGCATGCTCCTTGCAGGAACAACAACACGCACACGTGAAAAAATCAACAAAGAAATCGAAGACGTCGGCGGAACCATCCTTGCACGCACGTACGCCGAATCCAGCGAAATCATCATCGAAGTACCAAGCGATCACTTCACCACCGCACTTGAAATCCTCCACGACGTTTTAACTCATCCTGCATTTGCACCCGAAGAAATCGAAAGAGAACGCACCACCATCCTTGACGAACTCTCCAGCAAATACGACAACGCCAACGTCATGGCCGAAGAACTCTTCATGAAAAACATGTACTTCGGCCACCCCTACGCAAACCCAAAAGACGGCTATCCGGAAACCGTCAAAAAAATCACGCGCGACGACATTGTCAATCACTACAACACCTGGTACACCTCGAACGACATGATTTTATCAATCGTTGGCAACATCAACGAAAAACCAACCATTGCCGCAATCAACCAACTCTTTAGCGACATGAAGCCAAAACCCCTCCCACCTGAAACACTCCCTGTTTCAGCCCACACCAAACCCCTCTTTGAAACCAAACACATGCCCCTTGAAAGCTACTACATCCACACCGGATACTTAACCGTCCCTGCAAACAACACCGACTTCATCAAAATCAGACTCACCCACGGCATCCTCGGAAGCGGAAGCGGCAGCAGACTCTTTTACGAACTACGCGACAAACGCGCACTCGCCTACAGCGTATATAGCATGACGCCAAGCGTACGCACCAACGGATTCTTCAAAGTCATCATGATGTCGCGCCCCAACGTCCTCAACCAATCACTCGCAGGCATCAACGAACAACTCCAACGCATCAAAAAAGAACCTGTATCACCCGAAGAACTCGCAACCGTCAAACAAAAACTCAAAGGATTCTTCTTCCTTGATCATCAAAAAACCCCTGACCAAGCAAACTACTTAGGACTTTATGAAATGGACGGACTCGGGTATCAGTACGATAAGAATTATCCTCTGCTCATTGATACGGTGACGCCCGAAGACATTAATTATGCTGCAAATACATACTTCACTATCCCCGTCACTGCCATCGTTGGGCCATTTGAAGAAGGAACCATCAGCTAACCGCCCGACTTTAAGAAGAACTTAACGAACCAGAAGAATTCATCAACGCGTCAAATTTCTTGGCACCCATACGCTCGCGCACCACCTTCATAAACTCTGCATCCTTTTGCACATTCTCATCAATGAAGTCATCATGCTCCAGAGGAGTTATGCTCATCTGCGCATCAACCACCATTTGCTCTTCCTTCTCCATGGTTTTCTGCGCCGTCACACTTCCATTTTCAACATGCTGCACAAAAACTTTTCCATCCGTTACTCCCACCCTTGTTGAATCATTGCCAAACGAAACCCAAAAACCCGTACCGCGAACTGACGCAACCGTATTTGGCGTAATGACCTCATACTGATTAATGCCGCTCACGCGCAACACACGCGCCCAAATCTTACCCGCTTCCTCTTGCAATTGAACAGAACGCGCACTCCCCCCAGTCAAACGTTGCATACGCAACGTCGTGTTATCCCACACCCTCACCCGAGAACTCCCATACAAAATCACTTCAGCCTCAGACTCATCCTCAGTTTTTACCACATCACCCTCCTTCAATTCCATCCCATCAACAACCGGAATCCCATTAACCGTAACCGTACCCTCATGCGCGGTAAGCGCCGCATTGAACTCTTGGACCACCGGCATTTGATCTTGCGTTGGAGCAGCAGGACTCGTTTCCATCGTATTTGAACACGCAACAAGCAAAAATACCAACAACACAAACCACACCTTCATAACCCCTCAAGCCAAACACCGCTATTAAAACCTTTCTAAGACCACCCCCACACGAGCCGCTAGATTTTTAAACCGATACTTTACCCAACGTCACAACGCGCCGTTAGTATAGTGGTAGTACGCTGCCTTGCCAAGGCTGTAGCCCGAGTTCGAATCTCGGACGGCGCATTTTGCCGATTGTAATGTAAGGGTGAATTTATTCGACATTCGCATTTACGAACTTATTGGAACATCTGGTTATTAACGCGTTTACCCTCTACATTTTGAGATTACTTTGCAGAGGGTAAATATCGCTTAGGTCATACCCCGCACAGTGGCAATTGATACTTCTGGCAGCATAGTCCACTTTAGTAAACAATTGTTCACTGTCGGAAACAGAAGCTTTATATACTAAAAGTATATAGTCATATACTATTGGTGAATATGTTGCGAACATCAAAACACGAGCTTAAAACGTTGAGTTTTCTCTTGCGTCATTTTACTGAGAAGTACAGCATCAACCAACTAGCCAAGCACGTTGGACTAACTCCGATGGGGATGCATAAACTGTTGAAGCGCTTGGAAGTGCAAGGGATGGTGAAGCCCGAGAAGATTGGAACGGGTATTTTCTATAAAATCAACTTTGGGTCAGAGTTTGCCGTAAAATCTACAGAACTCGCATTATTTGAAGAAATCAAACTACCCTATGCCAAAGCCCAAGCAAAGGACTTGGAACGATTACGTCCGTTTGCAAGGGCAGCAGTCTTATTCGGCTCCGTTCTAGAGAAAGGAGAGAAGGCAGGAGACATTGACGTAATGTTCGTTCTCGAACAGAAAAAATATGCGTCGTTCAGGAAAGCACTCAAGGAATTACAGTCGTTAAAAACAAAACACATTCAGGACGTCGTGCAAACATTTGAAGATTTGATCCAAAATCTGAAAAAACCAGATAAAGTCGTTTTAGAAATCCTTAAAAAAGGAAAAATTTTATGGGGACATGAAATTATCGTGAATGCAGTGAAAGAAGCACTATGACTCAGGCAGACAACAAACTCAAATGGTGCTTGAAAAAAGCCGAGAAAGAAGGCAAAAAGCACAGGGGACTTCGCGAAATGAAGCCAGACGCAAGTACTGCGAGCGAACATATCAAGAAAGCAGAACACAATTTGGGAGTCATGCAATACCTCATCAAAGGAGGCTATACTGATTGGGCAGTCCAGGCATCATTCTACGCACAATATCATTGCCTCCTCGCAGTTCTCTGTAAATTTAGCTATGAAAGCAGGAACCAAGAATGCACATTCGCAACAATCGAAACGCTCATCGAAGAGGAAAAGATTACTTTGACCAAAGAAGAACTTCACAGCATCTTTGCAACAGACCAACGCGACAAGCTTGAAACAACCGACATCGTTGAATTACGGGAACGCTTCCAATACGGCACAGAAACACGAGTCGAAGCAGGAAAAATCAAAGCATTATTCGAACAAACAAAAGCATTCATTGAGAAAACCAAGACCGTCCTGCAGGAATAAGAATGAACGAAGACTTAAAATTGCATCTTTCTCAAAAGTCCCCTCCAGAATTGGTAGCAATCATCACGCGTATTGTTCGTGAAAATCCAAAGCTCGAGCTCTTCGTTGACGATAGAACGAGCGACATTGAGAAGCTCATCAAGCAACTGCGATACGGAGGAGAATACCCATCAGATTTTGTAAAGCGTTTCAAGCAAGTCCAGAGTTTGGCTCTGAAAACTCCTGCCCCGTTACCCTATTTGCTGCAATTGCTGGATAAAATACTCAAAATTCTTGACACAAACGAGCAATGGGATCAACTTGATAATGTGGCGGGCAATCTCGTGAAGTCCATTAGCGCACAGATTAATACGCTTGGCTCAGCTCAACAAAAAGCACAATTCAAAGTAGTCAAAGAAAAAGTCGGCAAATATCAAGATTTTCTGCTAGACTACCTTGAAGGTTGAAAAGCAAAATATTAATACTCAAACAACTATTCAAATTCATAAAATAGTTTCTGAACGAAATCTATTGTTTCTTTTGTCCCTTACATAAGCCGCCCGGACGGCGCATTTCTTTCTCCAGCATACATATTTCATGCAATAAAATTATTTAAAGCCCCTATTCGGTGATCTGGTTTCATGGCTGATGACGTATTATCAAGTGACCCGCTCGCAGGCAGCAAGTACATGTGCGGCAGAACGCCTATTGCTCCTTTGCACGTTTGGAAAGGAATGACTGCAGAGCAACTCCTGCGTAAAGTCTATGAACGCTCCAGTTATGAAGCAGACAGCCTTTCGCGCGCAAACAAAATTCTCAACGACGCCATTGGAAACGGACACTACTTGTGGACGTCAATTGCCGGCGCGCTCACTCCCACCGGACTTGGCGGGCTTGTCTCACAAATGATCGACAACGGACACATCGACGGCATCGTCATGACCGGCGCGAACGCATTCCACGATCTGCACTTCGTATTCGGACTTCCCGTTCGCCAAGGAACCGAAGAAGTCTATGATGCTGACGTCTCTGCCGATGACACGACACGCATTCACCGCGTTTGGGTCCGCAATAAAGAAACCCTGTGCGCGCAGGACATGTTCAATAAATACTTTGCCAAGAAAGTCGCAGAACGCGTCGGCGATAAACCCCTTTCAACCGCAGAATTCATGTACGAATTCGGCAAAGAACTCCTTGCGGACGAATCAGGACGAGTCAAACACAAAGACGGATCTATTGTCCTGAGCGCGGCAAAACACGGCGTTCCCCTCTTCCTTGACTCGGCATACAACCACTCCCTTGGCATGGACCTTTCAGCACTCTATGTTGAAGGAACCAAAATCAACCTCGTCCCATTCGAAGACATCATCCAATCCGCAGCACTATCAGTACACTGCCAGCCCCAATATAACTTTTGCATCGGCGAAGGAGGCCCAAGAAACTTCCTCCAAACAACCGGACCCACTGCATCAGAAATCTTTGGCATCCCCTTCGAAGGAAGTGCTGGTTGCGTGATTCTCTCCGTTTCAGACGTTCGCGCAGGAGCGCTCTCCGGAAGCACCAAAAGCGAAGCAGACACGTGGAAAAAATACGGCAAAGACGCAGCATCTGTCGTTGTTTGGGGAGAATTCACTCTCACGTTGCCACCCCTTGCCGCATCCATCATCGACAAACAAGAACCCCGAATGCACAAACGACTCATGGACAAATTGCCTGACATCAAACAAAAATTCCTCGAAGCAGCAGCAACGTGCCGCGCAGGACGCGATGCCATGTACTTGGACCTCGAAAAGAGACTCGGACCAATTACTGCATACGAAGCAGCTGCGCGCAAGAAAGACTGATTTCTCCCCCTTGTTTAAAAAGAAAACAAATATAAACACAACTACGAACTTTTAGCTAAAGAGGTGCGCGATGAAACTAGGAGTACAACTCTGTATTGTCTTGCTTCTCATCACGCTCTGTGGAGCTGCTGTCGCGTACACATCCGCACTCAAAATCTCCGCGCCCACGGGAGCTGCGGCCGCAGGCACTGCAGTCGTCACGGGAAAAAATGTCGCATTCTCCTTCCTCGCACTCATCATCGCCCTTTGCGTTGCCCTCTCCATGGGCTACTCAGCCACACACCATTTGCGACAACTCACCCACAACATCGAAAGCATCAGCAAAGGACGCCTTGACATCCACATCGACGGACAAAACCGCCCTGATGAAATCGGAGAACTCGCACGCGCGTTTGATCGCATCCTCACCTCGCTTAAACTCGCCGTCGAAAAAGTCGGCATTCGCAAAGAAGAACTCAAACTCGGCGAAGCCCTCGAAGCAAAAGAATCCGCAGAACGCGAGCGGCACGAAGCAGAAGAACGCTACCGCGTCCTTGCACAAACATCCCCTGACTGCATCAAACTCATCGACAAATTTGGCAAAATCATCTTCATGAACCAAACGGGGCTTTCCGAGCACGGCTTCAAAAACGTGAACGATGTCATCGGAAAAGACGTCACCACCCTCGCATTCAAGAAAGAATTCCACGGAAAAGTCAAAACCGCACTCAAAGACGCAATCACGGGAAAGACGACCACGCTCGAAGTCCAACACCAAAGCCAAAACGAACACGAGTGGTTCCTTGCAACATTCTCACCAGTCAAAAACGACCAAGGAGAAGTCACGAGTGTCCTTGCCATCTCGCGCAACATCACCCCCCTCAAACAAACCACCCTCGAACTCAAAAGCGAAAAAGAATTCGTCCAAGAAATCATCGAACACGCGGGAGTTCCCGTCCTTGCATACAGCAAACACGGAGAGTTACTCATCGCCAACCCCATCCTGCTTGACCTCACCGGCTACGATAAAAAAGACATCACCACCCAAAAACAATGGATCGCCAACGCAATCCCCTGGAAAGAAGCACAAGACAAACTCCTGCACGCCCTTGCCCAGATATATCAAGGCAAAAAAATCAACGACTTCGTCATCCCTTTGCAGCGCAAAGACAAAAGCACCATCATCGTCGTCAGCAATATCACAAGCATCAGAAGCCCCCGCGGAGAAATCATCGGCGCATGCGCATTCATGCGCGACTTAAGCGAAATCTTCAACCTTGAAAACCAAATCCGCTCCTGGGCAACAGAAACAACCCTTGAACAACCGCCGCGAGAATCATCAATTGAACGCAGCCCACAAAAGAAAGCATTAAATACGCGGCGAGGCAAGAAAAGACAAAAGAGGTGATTTCACGTGACCAAACGCGTAGCTACAGGAATCAAAGGCTTTGACAAACTCGTCCAAGGAGGACTCCCTGAACGCTCCGTCACCATCGTCATTGGAACACCCGGAACAGGAAAAACACTTTTTGCCCTTGAATATGCATTCAACGGCGCGTCAAAATTCAAAGAAAAATCCATGTACATCACACTCGAACAAAGCCTTGAGGACATTAGAAACCAAGCAAAAGACATCGGACTTGACCTTGCCCCCTTAGAGAAAAAAGGAGCACTTACGCTCATGCACGTACCCATCCATGAACTTACGACCAACACCATGGACGAAATCAAAAAAGAAGTCCAAAAAAACAAAATCAAACGACTCGTCATCGACTCACTCTCCACACTTGCCATCAACGCCCCCGTGTACACTCCCATCAAAGACATCGCGCTACGAGATATCATGAACTACAAAGCGTTCTTCTCACCACCTGTCCTTGGAGACTTTGTCGTCAAACGATTCATCTACAACTTTTTATACGACCTCAAACAACTCGGATGCACAAGCCTTGTTACCGGAGAAGCGCCTGAAAAAGGAGAATTCCTCTCACGCGACACCGTATCCGAATTTGTCGCAGACGGAATCCTGCTCCTCACCTTTGAAATCAACGCATGGCAAACATCCCGCTCATTACTCGTACGCAAGATGCGCAACACCAAAACCGACGGCGCAGTCCACTCATTTGAAATCGCGAACAATGGACTCATTGTTCACGACACAAAAGACTAAGGCACAACACATGAAACAACAACGAACCACCAACACATCGCCGCGCAAGCCAAGCGGCAAACCCCAAAAATATACCCTTCAACGCGTAAAAACGAGCATCCCCGGATTTGACTCAACAATAGATGGCGGGTTCGTAAAAAACTCACTCATCATGATCTCAGGAGGCCCGGGTTCTGGCAAAACAATCTTCTGCCTGCAATATATCTATAATGGAGTCGTGCACCACAACGAACCGGGTCTTGTGATCACCTTTGATGAAAATATCGAATCACTCAAAGCAGACGCCCAACTCTTTGGATGGGACTTTGATTCGCTTGAACGAAAGAAAAGCTGCGTATTCCTCGCATTCAAACCCTACGAAAGCGCAAACATGCAAAGAGAAATTGCAACCATCATCGCAAAAAACGCAATCAAACGCGTTGTCATCGACTCAATGTCCATCTTCTCCATGTCATTCAAAGGCGATGCATTCCAACTACGAACCGAACTTTACAAACTCTCCCGATTCCTCAAACAACTCGATTGCACAGTCATCATGACCGCAGAACTCGACGGAGAGCCCGCCCTTGATGTGACCGCCGGATCGAGCACTCTTAGCCGCGAAGGCCTCCTTGAATTCGTCGCAGACTCCGTCATCACGCTCCATAGCGCAGGACTTGGAGGAGAAGCAGACCGCGCAATACGCGTCGTAAAAATGCGACGAACCAACCACCGCAGAGATCCCGTCTCGATGAAAATAACTGAGAAAGGAATGACCGTTCTGCCCTGAACAAACCCCCTAACTCTTCTTAATCTCCTTCAACAAACGCCACTTTTGAACCGTCAAACTCGTATCATCTTGATCCTGTACTTCAATCGAGTCAATAAATAACCGTGCCCCTGGACCTGCGAGTAGCTTGCTTAATGTCCCCATCAATGCCTTCTTGAATGCACTTGCGGTCTTTCTTTCAGGAAAATGCGCATTGATTGCCACCGGACTTTCCGTTAGGATCTCAAGAAAACCACCCTTTGCAAACAAGAAACGCTCGTAGTTCTTTTCACCAATAACATCCATTCCCACATAGTGTATCGGCTGCTTGAATTGCCTTTCAAGCAACACAATGAACTTAATCAGCTCCCCTTTTGCGCGCTCCTCTTCCGCAAACTGATCAGAAAGAACCTTCTTCTTTTTAATTACAAAAGGAAGAATGTCACCGATGTCAAGCGCGGGAACGAAATAGTGTCTTGTTTTCATTTTGTCACCGATATCGGAACGAGCAACGCATCCGACAAAAACGTATCCTGATGCCTGAGTGCAAAATTAAGATTCGTCGTTGGAACATTATAAAAAATCATGTGCGCACGCGCCTCCTTGAGAAAAGACACCTGCTCACTCACATCACGACCTGAATACACACCCAAACCCATCCTTTTACGCGCAGGAAGCCCATCACTTAACGTGCGCATCGCCTGAACCAAGTCACGTTCATCAGCACACACGAATAATGAAACCACGTACGGGTTCTCCCGATTAAATAGTGGAGAATTCAACGAAGAAACCTCGCACAGCACCGGCTTCATCTGAACCTCACTTAGTCGGCCAAATGGCATCGGACATTTCATCGCACCAAATTCTACTTGGCCATTAATCAGCTCCTCAATCGAAGAAACCACTGGCGCAGAAGCATACCCTATATCAGTCGAATCATGCAATGGATGATCCACTTTTTTGTGCGAAAGTAATCGCGTCATGCGCTCGACAAGATCGTCACGAGTTTTCTTGCCAACAACAACCACTGATTTTGTCGATACGCAATCAATTGTCCAACCATACGCACTCTGCACGATACACTTGGCTGCGCACTCCAGATCTGCATCTGCAAATACCACCGATGCCGTGTTACCTGCTGAATATTCAACAACATTCCTTGCGCGCTCCCCCACGAGCGATTGTAACGTCCCTGCATTTCCCATGATTATCCGAATCGCAGAATCAGCGTATAGCTCGGCACCCAGGTTCTTTCTTGCAACATTCGCCGTATTCCAATGAACAACATTAATTCCCCCACGAACATACCCTGCGTTCATGATCGCCTCAGCCAAAATCGTACTCGTTAGCGGCTCTGCAAAACTTGGCTTGACAACAAGCGACTGGCCTGAAAGAACTGCGTGCGCATATAAGAAAAAAGCTTCCACGGGATCGTTTGCCGGAAGAAACGCACACACGGGACCCTCCGCCGTGCACAATAACTCATACCCCAACTTGCCGACCGGCCTCAAAAACTCATTATTTCTTATCCCATAGCGTTCTGCACAAATATCGGGAAGCGAACTCAACAGATGCGCGCCAACAATCATGCGATCACGCACGTACTTCAGAGGCATCCCTGTTGCCGCCGAGACAAATTCCAAATGCTCCTTTGTCGGAACAAACGACTCTGCTGCACGCTGCACGATCTCTTTGCGCTCTTGAAACGAAAGCCGCGCTGTTTGATCATGCGCTTGCGCAGCAGAACCAAGCGCATCAGCAATATCAACTGAAGATGAATCAGGCAACGTATACTCCTTCTCCAAAAAAGTAGTCTTTGCAGCAAACGACCCCGAATACCCCTGCCTTCTCTCCCCGTCAACATAATTGGTGATTTCAATCATTTCTACACCCCACACCCGCTATCTCACGCGGATTGTCCACCCTGCGAATATTCGCAACCACCGGAGTCGTCCTTGCACACGCACAATCACTGCCAATATACGTCGCCTTATCACCAATCGCATAATTAAAGTACAACGTTCCCTCTCTTGCAATCGTACTCAAGAGCAAAAGCCCATCCTCCCCCCGTTCAATTGGCTCAAGATGCGCACCCACCCGCTTTGCAAGCCCCAAATAATGCGGCCCAAAAACCAAATGCTGTTGATTATACTCACATTTGCGCGATTTTGGCCCCACAACTGTCGACGTCGCACCCACAATCGCCTCGCTTGCACCCCACGCCGTAAAAAGTGCAAAGCCGCATCGCTTCGCAAGTTCAATCAGTTCACCTGGCAAGCCATACCCTGTCACAAATGCCGTCTTGATCTGCTTCCCAAACAATGAACGCCCTTCTCGATACAAATTAAGAAATGTTGCACCATCCCCTTTCTTAACCGCGTCACTTTGAGCGTCAGTCACGGGCGGCTGAACCGCGGCAATCGCCGTACACCCATACGCCTTCATGTCACGCACACACTGCGAAACATCATCCTCGGGCCTGCGCGTAATCACCATCTTCACACCAACCAGATTTGCCGCGAGCGCTATCAATTGCCCCCCTTTGTGTGCAGGATTATAACAATTATACAACACGTCTCCTTGCTCTAAACCTCCTGCCAAAAAGCTTCTTTTACCAAGCGACTGTGCCTCAATCTCAAGATCGGTCTTTGTCATAAATGTGGGCGTTGCAAGCCCTTTTGTGCCACCGCTCTTAAAAGCAAATGCAGAAGACACATCCTTTGGCATCAGAATCAAAGGTTCGCGCTGAACCGACTCCCGAAAACCCACCACCCCCTTCTCATCATTACCATCCTTCACCAACAAGGGCAGGGTAACAACATCATTCAATGACTGAATACTGCCCGGATCAAAATGCGCATAGGCACCCGCGCGCTCATAGAGCGGCATCACCTTCAATGCCCGACGCAAAGAATAACGGAACATGCTACTGAGCATCACGTCACGCTCTGCAGGATTCATAAAATCAATTGCGGTATTTCCCCAAAAAGAAACAGGCAACCCCAACGGATCGACATCCCCTGACCAATCGACTCTGTGCAGTACCGCACACAATTCTTTTTTGTCACGCGCTAATCGCTCTTCAAGGTTTTGGGTCATACTCAAATCTACTTCAAACTGGTAAGAAGTTTATCATACAGTGTGAACACATTGATCGTCAAATGATGAAAATGACTCGGACTTGCCGGCTTACTCCCGATTTCGCCAAAACTGCTAAAACCAAATATCGGGCCATTCAAATGCTTACTTAATGCAGCAACCTCTTTGTCGAGATCCTCTTTAAGCAATAAACGTCTGCTTGAACATGTTGTGACGAACGTAAACGCAGGATCCACATGCTCATTGAGATGCCGGTGCATATCATCGATGATCACCGGACACGCCCGCATGATCTGCTTCTTACTCACCATATCCATCACGAACACCGGAGCGTTTTTGTGAAACGGAGCAATATAGGACAAATAATTCTTATACGGAACGCCGCCCGCACGCATTATAATATGCCCAAAACCATCCGGAATTCCCACCGGATTCTTTTGCGTATAACGCAAAATGTTTTGCAAGAAATTTCCTCTTGAAGTCCCCACTTGCTCCGCATACCAATCAACCACATTATCGTGGTTCATCTCTGTTACGACAAAACCGCCATTTTGAATTCCCGTCACTGCAGCAAGCTTATTTGTCGTCGTGTACCCATGCTCAAGCGAATGCGCGTACAACAAATCAGTACAGGCAAAAGCGCACACAAAACCATCCTTATACACTTTGCCATTATGAAATGTGTAAATCTCATACGGCGTTTGATTGAACACCTTTTCCATATGATCGCCCAAACTCCCACCAAAAATAGGAATATACGTCCCGATCACATCAGACATTCCCTCAATAATCAAATCCTCATTACCCATCCGGATGACCTGAAACCCACGCGTTAGCACAAAACAAAAAAAGTTGGGAATACGAATCATTCCCGTGATATTGCCCTTTTTCACTCTATTGAACGCAAGATATGCATCCGTGTATTGATCAATGGGAATCGACTGGACTGCCTTTCTCACCGTCCCATGAACTTTGTCAACGGTTTTTTTCGAAATATCCTCGCACCCCGCTATGCCAAAGTGCAAATAATCCGATTTAAGACAGGCAATTCCAACACCCGAACTATGCAGCTTATCGCCAAAAACCACCGCATCCGTTGACCCGCCGATAAACGGTGAAGAACCGAGCTCTTTTTTAATCACTGCAGAAATGGCATACGGATCAAAATCACCGCTATAAAAAACAAGCGTCAAATCCGGCTTTTTCTTTAGCGATTTGAGCGCAGCATCAAGCGCCTTCTTCGCAGCAACAGCAGCATTCGCCTCGCTTGAAAAACCAAGACCGACATTAATCAGTTTATTCACCATGTTCCTCTTTTGTTTCTCTCTTTTTTACACGAGCTCTTACTCTAGCTCTTACTCTATTCGAAATTCACAAACGCCCGCCGAGCCTTTGTTGTATATGCACTCTACTTGCTTATTGAACAAAAATGAAAACATGCCTGCAAGCGCACCCGGCACGACTGCAGTTGAGCAGTTGCGCAGCGGCGTATCATGAAACCGTACCACTGCCGCCTTTTTGTTCTGGTCAAGCACGATCACCTCAGGTTTGCCCAGCCCAAAACACTCAAAAATTTCCTCAAGGCTTTTGAACATACCCATCGGACTTGCACCAATCTTCTTTGCAAACGAATCCATTGTTGAATGAATATCATTTTTCACAATCTTGTACATCTTACCTTGGTCAATCGCCTGCAAATCTGACAACAGTTCAAAAGGCAACATCACCTGCCTCTTTCCTAGAACTTCAATTCGACCATCCGCAATCATAAATTGGCGCGCAAACATCAGCTTCTTTATGAACGGAGAGAGCATACCTTCTTTATCGAAAGCCACTATATAAAATTTTCTACCCCACCCCCTTGAGGAAGCAAGAAGCGAAATGCTTAAAAAGCTCCACAGGCTCTTTTCTTTCAAGAATTCACAAAAAGAGCTTTGATCAAAAAAACAGGTGAGTCCATGGCAAAAACCATCATGATCGTCGATGACGAACAAGACATCCGCGACACCGTCAAAACCCTCCTTGAAAGCGAAGGATACCGCACCGTCACCGCAAGTAACGGCGATGACGCCCTGAAAAAACTCCAAGAACAAACCCCTGACCTCATCCTCCTTGACATCATGATGCCCGGAACACCCGTACGGGACGTCATCAAAAAGATCAAAAAAACAAAAATCGTCTACTTCAGCGTCGTTCGCACATCAGACGCGGAAAAAGAAGAACTGCTCTTGAATCGCAACGTTGTCGGCTTCATCCAAAAACCATTCGACATCAAGGACCTGCTCAAAAAAGTCAAGAAACTGGTGACGTAATGGACATTTCCAAAGAACTTGCTCGGAACCAAACCGTTCTTTTATTGATGTCCGGAGTCGAATACAACAAAATCATCGTTGACACCATCAAAAAACTCGACGAACACAAAGTGTGCTACCTCACCATGAACCGAACCGTCGACAGCTTGCGCGAACTCTTTCGCCGCAACAAAATCTCAACCACCCACGTCTTCTTCGTTGACGTCATCTCCAAATCCATCAAAGAAGTCGCCGACAAAGAACCTGATCACTGCCTCTACTTAAGCCCCGGATCACTCACCGAAGTCTCCCTTGCGATCTCTGAACTCCTGCGACAAAACTTCGACTACTTCATCTTCGACTCACTCACCAACCTCTTTAGCTACAAACAAACCGATGACGTCGAAAAATTCATCCTCACCGTCATCAACAAAGTACGCGAAACAAGCACCAAAGCAGTCCTTTACGCGCTCAACGAACAAGAAGCCATGATCCCGCGCTGCTGCATGTTCGTAGACAAAACCCTCGTCATCGGAGAAAAAGAACCGCTCGCGCTCACAAAACGCGCGTAAGTACACTCTGCTCTTGCGTTCACCCCCAAGGACCCATGAAACTGCGCACCAAATTCGCAACCATCCTCCTTCTTTGCAGCAGCACCCTTGCCTTAAGCACGGTGTTCATCGCAAAAACCACCACCTCCCTTCCCCTCATCAGCCTCTTCATCATCCTTGGCGCACTCATTACCACTGCCGCAGCACTCCTGTTTACCCACATCCTCACCCAACCCTTAAGCACCCTCTACCACGCAGCGCACCAACTCTCCCAAGGAGATTTCAACGCAAGCGTTGCCATCACCACCGGCGATGAACTCGAAGAAATCGGCGACATCTTCAACCAAACCACCGAAGCACTTGGCAAACTTGACACGGAACGCAAACAAATCGATCAAGCAAAAACACGCTTTCTGAGCATCACCAGCCATGAACTGCGCTCGCCCATGACCCCCATGCGCGCACAACTCCAAATGCTCCGCGGCGGCTACTTTGGACCGCTCACCCAAAAACAACAAGAAAGCGTCGACCTCATCACCCGCAATGCAGAACGGCTTGACAAAATCATCGCAGACTTCCTTGAAATCTCGCGCATCGAAGCCGCACGCCTCAAATTCGTATTCACCCAAGTCAACATCGCCAAAACCATCCATGAAGTCGTCAACTACATGAAAGGCTTCATGCCCGAGAAACAGATCACTCTTGTGACCTCTCTTGGAAGAATTCCCACCATCGAAACAGACTCCGACCGCATCAGCCAAATCCTTCGCAACCTCATTAGCAACGCCATCAAATTCTCTCCCCAAAAAAGCACCATCCAGCTCAGCGCGCACACCCAAGGAGACCACATTCTCTTTAGCGTCAAAGACCACGGCATCGGAATCTCGCCCCAAGACCAAGCCAAACTCTTCGAACCATTCTTCCAAGCAGAACAAACCATCTACCGCGAACGCCAAGGAAACGGCCTTGGCCTTGCCATCTCGCGCGGAATCGTCCTCTCCCAAAACGGCAAAATCTGGCTCGAAAGCACTGCTGGGAAAGGAACCACCTTCTATTTCACACTCCCAATCAAACCCGTCAAAGACATCAAACCCATTCGCGTCCTCTTCTCCGCGAAAGAACACAACGAACGCAAAATCGCAGAACTCTTCAAAGAAATCCTTGGCCCAATCGGTCAAAGCGAATTTGAAGACGTACGCGACGCAGGACTTACCCGAGAATACCTGAACAGATACATCAAAAACCTTCAAAGAAAAGGAATTCTTGAACAACACCTCGCGGCAAACTTCGAGCAACGCGCAACCACGCTCCTTGCACATCACGACCAGATCGCTAAAACACCCTAGCTGACCGTCTCCACTTTGTCCGCTGCCTGTTCAAGAACGCTTTGCAACTCCGGATTCATCCCTTCAGAACCGCGCACAATAATCGTCTCAACCGAACGGGCACGCATTGTTTTGATCAAGAACAACGCGAACTTTGCAACCGTCTTTGGATCATTATGCAACGTAAACAAAGAAAACGCATCAAAGACCAAAAACGGATTCTCACGTGGAAGCACCTGGAACGCTTGATCGATCGCCAAACTCAAGCCGGTCAAATCCTCAATTGGCAAACTCACCACATTATCCCCTTGTGAGAGATTATTTGCCGTATCAATAAAAAACACCTTTTTGGGATCCACTGCCTGCGTCAACTTCTTTTCCACCGCAGAATACGGCTTTGAAAGCAGAACACACACTCCACTGCGCTTCTTGAGTTTTTTAATAACTGACAGAAAAACTGCGAACGAATTCATCTTTTTTGAACCAACTAGCCGAATCATGCTCATCGCTCATACCTGTGGGCATACCTTTGAAGCAAATTAAACTTCGCATCCCCTGTAAACGTGAACAGCACATACGACAACGCGTACAACAAATCAACATACGACCCTGATTGATACGCCCCTGCGGAAACCAACCCTGCAAAAATGAAATCAAACGCGATCCGCGCAAGAATCGCAAAACCAAACAACAACCACGGAGTAATCAACGGATTATGATAGAACAACAGTGGAACAAGCAAGAGCGCAACCATTCCGAGCAAAATGATATCATATAACACGTACAAATCATTCACAACATCACCAAAACTCCCCTGCACCATCACCACTTTTCCCACATGCACATATGCATAAGCAAAGGCGATCGCAAACGTCACGAACAACACCAAATAAACCTTCTTCTTTGACGGAAAAAACATTGTGCGAAGCAAGAAAAACAATCCCAGACCCAAAAATAAATACGCCAAATTCCAAAACAAATCAGCAAACGAACCAACCGGAACAGGAACTTTTGCAACCAGTTCGCTATACGCCCAATACCCATCACCGAGCGCGAAACAAACAAATCCCAACACGGAAAAAATCCAACACCTGCGCTCCTGCCAAAACTCCGCAGGAGTCGCATTCCACGCAAGCACGTTCGCGCCAACCGCACACACCGCCAAAATAATCAGCGAACAATCCGTTACCCACTCCCGCAAACTCGGATTACGCCCTTGCTGCGTAATGATTACCAACGCAAGCGTACTCACCACAAGCAACGCAATCATAACGAAAAACAAGGTCTTACGCATATCCATTCAATCCCCTGTTCATTTATATACATTTATCACTCTTCTGGAGGAATGAATTTACTATTAAGAACAAGTGGGCCCAAAGGAGATTACACGTCAAAACGCAAAACCATATTCTTGTGCGTTTTGCCGGGTTTTCAGAATCGCTTTGCTCACCTGAAATGAACTACGCTCGACTACGGTCTTACTCGTTCAAACTCCTCACTGCACTATTCAGCACCGCAGCTCACGCTGAAGGCCGTTTTAATGGGCCCAAAGGAGATTTGAACCTGCGCCACCCTTTTCGGCTGGCGGGGTCCAAACCTCCTCCTGAACCAGTTCAGTCCAGCACTTCGTGTGCCCAGTCAATGGGCCCGAGGAGATTTGAACTCCCAACCACTGGTGTGCTTAGCCGCCCCGTTTTTTTTGTCCAGGACGTGGTCATATAAGACCAGTGCTCTACCAGGTTAAGCTACGGGCCCGTACGCAATAACCTGTCAAGGTCTCTTTAAAAAATATTCGTATGTATCACCACTCCGCACGCTCAACAATAACCTTAAATAGGTCCAATACTCACAGAGCACACATGAAAAAAAGAGGAACGCACGAAAAACCTATTGTTGACCTCCAAAAACTCAAGGCACGCATCCAACAAAAAATCACGGAAACAAAAAAGACCGTACCCGTCTCTGGAAAAAAATATATCGGCACCGGAGTTCCTGGCATTGACGAACTCTTCCACCAAGGAATACCCCGCGGAAGCAGCGTCCTTGTCGTCGGTGGACCCGGAAGCGGAAAAACCCTCTTTTGCCTCCAAACCCTCTACGAAGCAGCAAAAGCAGGAGAACGCGTCTTTTACATCACCCTTGAAGAAACACCCGAACGCCTGCGCGAACACATGAAAGACTTCGGCTGGAACATCGAACCCCTTGAAAAAGCAGGCAAATTCGTCATCAAAAAATTCAACCCTTCAGACATCACTAGACAAATCGACGCCATGCTCGAAAAATCAAAAGGCGAACTCTTAATCGACATCAAACCCCTCCTTGTCCCTAACCATTTCAAACCCGACCGAATCGCCGTCGACTCTCTCACGGCAATCGCCGCAGCACTCTTTGGCAAAGAAGAATCATATCGCCTCTACATCGAACAACTCTTCAAACTCCTCCAAGACATCGGCAGCACATCCTTCTTAGTCTCAGAATCACCTGACCCCACCATCAAACTGAGCGTCTCAGGAGCAGAAGAATTCCTCGCCGATGGCGTCTTTGTCTTCTACAACATCCGCCACGGAAACGTGCGCGAAGGCGCATTCGAAGTCCTCAAAATGCGCGGAGCAGGATTCAAGAAAAAAATAGCCCCCCTGCAAATCGGAGCAGAACACGGCCTTATCATCTACCCTGAACAAGAAATCTTCACAACCGTTTAAAACGGTGAAAGATCGTCATTTTTCGATACAGTCGCACCAAACTCTCCAGCGCGGCCAACTGCGCTTTCAACGTGCGCTCCTTTTGATGATACGCATTCATACGTGACAGATACGCTGGACGACCCAGTGACCCCCCATAATACTCCTTTTGCGTCGAAAAAAGCAAATCCCTCACTGAACGCATCTCCTCATGCAATACGTCCAGTTTCTTCGCTCCAAACGAGGCACGCAATTCAAGGAACAACCAAAGTGACAACACCGCAACCACTCCAAGCGCAATCAAAAGCCCCCGCCAATGATCCTCAACATACGCACGTACGTTCCTACGCGCAAGTCTAAGCAGTGCACGCTCACGCGCGCTCTCCACGCGCGCATCATCGAGCTCGGAACGCGTCTGATTCACGAGCCCTGGAACCTCCGCAAAACGCTCACTTGTAAACGCATCTTGTGCCTTTGACAATGACACTATCACCCGCGTTAGATTCAACGATTCATTAAGCGCATCTAGCTCCTCATTAAGGGCACGCAATGAATCACGCGCCTCAAACGCCGCAACACGCAAGCGATCAATTTTTCCTGCACCCTCAAGCACTAAAGAAAAGTTCTGCCCGGGATTTAACCCCGAACGATTTGCCTCTTCAAGCATCGCAAAATACTGCAACGCCAAAGGCCGGCCCTCATCAGTCTCGTTAAGTAAGAACGCAATCTCCCGCAACTTTTTCTCATCACGACCGAAAAGCGAACCATTCATCTGCCTCAAAACGTCCTCAAGCGATTGAATAGGAATCCCTTCATGCCTAAGCTGCAGCACGTCCACACTCGCATTCTGATACGCATCACGCGCCTCCTCAAAAGTAACTGCGGCCACACTTACGCACAGCAACACCAAAAATAGCAATACGGGCTCTTTTCTCATTTTTCAACCCTCTTCTTTAGCACACCAATGTGCTCATCAATCTCTGCAACCAACAACTTCGCATCCTCAATTTGCATCAAATACCGCTTGCGCGACATCTTTCCTTGGAGGAAATACCTCTCTTGCAACGCCTGAACAGCGCCCGCCAACTGTTCACGCTCGGCCAATTCCACCTCAAGCGCACGCCTATCCGAAAGCAACTCTGCTCGCTTGCCGCGCAACTTTGAAAGCTCCCCGCGAATCTTACTCAAACGAACACTATACTGGTTCATCGCACGATAATACTCCCCCGAACTCATCTTCTTCTCAACGAAATACTTCTCCTGCTCATCACGAATCAACTTTTGCACCTCAAGTTGCTCGCGTACCAAAAGGCCCATCTGCTGCGCCCAGTACGCCATCCTTATTCTTTGGAATGCCATATAACTTAGCCCCGCAAGCAACACTGAAAGGAGGAGAAGCGCCCACCAATATCTCGCCACAAAATTCGCAAGATTGAACGCACGCTCAAGCTCAACAAAGTTCACCCGGGATGCCTCCTCTGCCCGCGTATAGGCCTTATCGAAGTCCTCGTTATTAAATGCATTGATTGCGAGATTCAGAATCGTTGCCGTCTCGCTCACATCGAGCCCTTTCTTTCGCGCATCTGCAATCCGCACCCGCACCTGCTGAATAAGCGTGCCCGCATCAAGCTCACGTTGCAAGACGGACTTTAGTTTATTGCTCAAATAGACCGCGTCCTCATCATTTTTCGCAGCAAGCGCATTCTGCAATTCTTCATGCAGAATATCTGCACGCACGTGCGGATATTGGTTCGCAAGCACAATCGCATACAACTTCTCCACATCCGTGTACAGCTTGGAAACCTCTTCGAGAGTCACCTCATGAATGATGATTCTCACCGTCTTATACTCAACTACCGTCTTGTAAAACTTCTTCGCAACCGGAATATTTCCATACAGCTGAATACCCTCAGATTCAAGCGTTGACGTGATGATAAATGTCACGTTCACCTCGGATTTCTCCTTGTACGCAGGAGCTGCAATCTCGATATCGAACGCTTTCGTATGACCATAGAGAATGTTCTCAAGAATACTCGGATACCAGGACACATATGGCGCAAGCTCACCCTCCACTGCAAGCGTCACATTCGTCATCACCGAATTATTGTACACGTTTGTCACGTTCAGCGGGAAGAAGAGCGTCGACCCACGCACCACTTCCTCAGTCGCATTCGTCACCAGAACTGCACGCTCAAGGAACGTCTTCTTGAACGTCCCTGGCGCGGGGCCTGGAACAATCCCTTGACCGCCACCTACCCCTACGCCCCCACCGCCTACGCCACCCCCGCCACCTCCTCCACCGCCTCCTGCTGCAATCACCAACACCCGTTCAGTCGTGTTAATTGTCAAATTGTTTGCAGCAAGAGACGCACCACTCTCATTAAACCCATCAGCAAATGTCGTAATATCTCTTAAACCAGTAATTGCAGTAGACGGTATGGCAACAAAAATAGGCAATGACTCCGTAGCATTAGGCTCGAGCAAATTAAAGAAACCCGTCAAAGAACCACCCGTCAACACCCAATCTGACGGCAACACGATATTTAACGTAACATTGGACGCATTAAGAACCCCTATATTCTTCACCGTTGCTTCAATTGGAATGCCACCTTGCCCTTGCGTTACGCTCGCAGGCAAAATTGTGAAGTACGCAAACAAGAACGCATTGTCCGTCACAACAATAATTGCAGTGGTTATATTTGACGAAGGAGTGGCGTTTGGACCTGCGGCAATTGTGATATTCAATGGGAACTGACCTGAAGTTCCCGGCGCGGTGACGGTGACCTCAACAAAACGCACTTCTCCAGGACTTAGATTGAAACTTGATTCATTAAAGAACGTATCATTAAACGTGCTTGACAAATTGAAACTTAAATTGAAGTCTCCTGTGTTATTTATTGTCAGTGTTCCAAGCGTAATATTTTGGTTCGGAACAGATGAGATCGCACCAAACGTACTTGGCGAACGCTCCCAGGTACTCTCTAGCTCAATCGTGAAATTAATTGTCGCGGACGTGCCATTATTCCCCACCGCATCATTGGCCGTAAGGAATGCGCTGTAATTGCCTGGCACCAACGGCACAAATGTTGCGTTAAACAACCCTGTTGAACTATTGAATGACATCGTCACATTTGCAATGATGCTTCCATTGAACACAATATGCAACACCACCGTGTCAACTGCGGTGAAATTATCAGTCACGTTCGCAAAGAACGTCATCGTCACATTCGGATCAAGCGAACCCGTATCATTTGGCGTGAAAATTAAACTGTTGAAACTTGGCGGCGTGAAATCAACCGTAAACTCGCGCGTCTCGCTCGTATTCGTATTCAACGAGTAATCCTGACAAGAAACATTCCACGGATGCGTTCCTTGCGCAAAACCCGAAACCAAGAACACCGAAGGCGTGTTGTTGAGCACACTTGCATTCGTCTTGTTCACACTCCCATCAACAACCAATGAACAATTCATCGTCGCAGAAATGTCATCAGTCGCATTGAACCCAAAGAGCACCGAAGTATTTGTCGTATTCGTCCTATTTGCCGGGAACTGCAAGAATATTAACGGAACACGATCTGCAATCACTGTTGTCAACTCCGACGTGCTCACTGAATTATTCTCCCCTGTTGCATTGAGGAATGAAACAACCACGGAATTATTGAGCACCGTCCCATTCGCGAGCAACGGACTCACATTCACGGTGATGTTCACCACCCTTGACGCGCTCGCCGAAAGATTGCCCAACACGAACGTATCGTTCCCTGAAGTCGGCGCAGGAGAGGCGTTCACAAACGACGTACCATTTGGATACGTCTCCACAAGCGTTACGTTGAACGCCGTGAGCCCATCTAAGTTCGTGATATTAATCGCATAATTGAGCAATGAACCACGCACTACTGGATCGACACTGTCTGTTTTGATCACCGTGAGCGTCAGAACACCAAGCACGGTCGTTAACGTGCTGTTCGAAACCGTAAACACCGTCCCCGTCGCATTCGCAAACGTCACATTATACGAATTATTCAACGTTGAACCATTGAGCGTTCCTAGCGGTACAAATACCGTGATATTCACCGTCGTCGACTGATTCGCAGAAAGATTGCCAAGAACAAACGTTGTGTTTCCTGACGTTGGAGCAGGAGACGCGTTCACAAACACCACACCCACAGGATACGATTCAAACACGGTAACATTACGCGCAATATCATCTCCTGTATTAGTAATCACGATCTGATAATTCAGCGTACTGTTAACAAGAACCGGGTCAGGCGAATCTGTTTTGAACGTCACAATCTCGGGGAAACCCTGCACTTGCGTTGTCGCACTCGTCGTATTCGTTCGGTTCACACCCGTACGCGAGAGGAAAGACACAAGCGCAGTATTATTGAGCACCGTCCCATTCTGCGCAGTCACATTCACCGTAATATTGATCTGTGCCGTTGCATTGGGCGATAGATTACCCAAAACGAACGTCGCATTGCCGCTCGTCGCCGCAGGAGACGCGTTCACAAACACCACACCCACAGGATACGTATCCACCACCGTCACATTAAACGCAGTATCGTCACCCCTGTTCGTCACATTAATGGTGTAACTGAGCAAATTACCACGCAACACCGGATCAGGAACATCAGTTTTGATGATATTCAATTGCGGGACTCCTACAACCGTTGTTGTCGTACTGTTTGAAACGATAACCGTACCACCCGTCAAATTCTGGAACGTCACATTGTACGAATTATTGAGAATTGTTCCGTTTGCAAGCGCACCACTCACATTCACTGTGATATTAATGAATACTACTGACCCTGCGGACAAGTTGCCAAGAGCAAATGTGTTATTGCCCGACGTCGGAGCAGGAGACGCGCTCACAAATGACGTTCCTGCCGGATAATTCTCAAGCACCGTCACGTTCAATGCAGTCGCGTTCCCCGTATTGTTGACCAAAATCGTATAATTAAGCAGCGAACCGCGCTCCACGGGATCCGGCGCATCAATTTTCGTCGTTAAAATCTGCGCAGCAATCAAGTTCACCGTAAAGCTTGTTCCCTGCGTTGCATTCACATTCCCATGCGTATCGTTTGCAATAATTGTCACGTTATAGAGACCTGCTGCAAATGTTTGATTGAACAACGCCGCATAAATCGTGCCTGAAATCAACGTCAACTGTTGCAACACACTTGTCCCATTCGGATACGTAATGTTTGCAAAGACCGAATCAACCGCAATATTATCCGTCACATTCGCCGAAATGTTCACTACTTGAGTCAAGTTCACCACACTTGGAACCGCAGACACGTTCGTTACGTTCGGCGGGACATTGTCAAAAGTCACCGTGAGCTGCG
>Ga0334722_10001252_pt1 | contig 32745 bp, 30 predicted proteins | sample C3_bottom_MG_FD_207210 | JGI IMG/M metagenome (GOLD analysis project Ga0334722, IMG submission 207210) | Sediment microbial communities from Yellowstone Lake, YNP, Wyoming, USA - C3_bottom | ecosystem: Environmental > Aquatic > Freshwater > Lake > Sediment | place: USA: Wyoming | collected... | reverse complement strand
TGGCCATAGTATTTTTGCCAAGGCAATTTCAGATGGCTGTTGTTGAGAATTATGACGAAGGTCACATCGAGAAGGCGTCATGGCTGTTTCCCTTGTATCTCTTACTCATAAATATATTTGTTCTTCCCATCGCCTATGGCGGCCTCCTTCAGGGGTGGTCAGGTAAGGATGCTGATTATTTTGTTCTAACGATTCCTTATGGATATGGAGAGAGATACCTTGCCCTCTTTGCATTTATAGGAGGATTTTCTGCAGCAACGGCTATGGTAATAGTCGAGTCCCTTGCCCTGAGTACTATGGCCATGAACAGCATAATAATGCCAGCCCTGATTAAATTCCATGAGGTGAAGGGTTTTCCATCTTTAGTTCTCAATATCAAGAGGCTTGTCATCCTTGGCGTTGTCTATCTGGGATACCTCTTTGCCACCTCGATCGGCGAGTTTTATGGACTTGTAGAGATAGGACTGAAGTCATTCGAACTCGTTGCACTCTTTGCACCTGCCTTCTTCCTCGGCCTTTACTGGAAGAGGGGCACTAAGGCAGGGGCTGCTGCAGGAATCATTGCAGGCTTTATAGTATGGTTTTATACACTTGTCGTGCCTGACCTGATAAGGGCAGGCATTATCCCCGAATCAGGTATAATCGGAAGGATGGTTGAATCCGATTTCTTTAACCCCGATGCCCTCTTCGGGATAGAAGGATTTGGCAAATGGGGTCATTCCCTCTTCTGGGGCATGCTTTTTAATCTAATCTCCTATTCAGGTATATCCCTATTTACAAGACAGAGCAGGGAAGAGGAGATCCAGTCCTTGATCTTTGTGGAGTCCTATGAAAAGGTCAAAGAGTTGACAAAGAGTGGTTCTTATACTGTTGATGATATTGAGTATATCCTTTCCCTTTATCTCGGTAAGGCAGAGGCAAGGGATGCAGTGGACTTCATACTCTCAAAAAGGCACAGCAGGAGGGATACCATTACCCCGAGAGAGCTCTTCGAATTGAGAAATGAGGCCGAGAAGGTCCTTGCCGGTGCTATTGGCTCTTCGATTGCGGCGATCATATTTGAGAATAAACTCTTTCTCACAGAGAAGGAAAGGGATGACCTTTCTGAATCGGTAAAACAGATAACCGAAAGCCTGAGGCTATCAAGACAGGAACTTGCTGAGGCGAATAGAAAACTCTCCTATTTGAAGGAGTTCAGCGAGAATATCATCGAGAGTGCACCTGTAGGGATAACCACTATCGATTCAGATTTCAGGATAAGATACTGGAACAAGAAGATGGAATCTATCACGAGTGTCAGAAAGGACAGGGCTGCTGATAGATCGATAATAGATGTTCTCCCCTGGATTAAAAAGGCCCTGTTCAGTCAGTCCCGACAGGAGGAATTTGTCATTGACACACCCTCTGAGGTCTTCAGGGTAAATATCAGTCCTTTGAGAGACCCCTCAGGAGGCTTTGTTGTCATTATCGAGGATATAACAGAGCAGAAGAGGATGGAGGAGCAATTGCTCCAGGCATCAAAGCTTGCAAGTCTTGGAAAACTTACTGCAGGGATCTCCCATGAGATAGGAAATCCCCTTGCCTCAATATCATCACTCGTGCAGGAATTGATGTCTATCAATATGGATTCAAAGGAAGACAGGGTCTTCACTGAAGAGGCCCTGAAGACCATCAATGGACATATAGGAAGGATTGCGAATATAGTCAGGAGCCTCGGAGATTTTGCAAGGGTCTCGACAACAGAAAAGACGGTTTCGAACCTCGTGGAAATCCTTGACAGAACTATAAACCTCGTTAAGTATGATAAAAGGTTCAAGAATATCCAGCTTGTTAAAGAGATAGAGGATAATATCCCTGAATTCAGGGTGAATCAGGACAAGATCCAGCAGGTATTCCTGAACCTCATTATCAATGCCCTCGATGCGATGCCTGATGGCGGCATGTTAAGGGTGGCCATGAAAAGGCTCGATTCCCAGGTTGAGATAATATTTAATGATTCAGGAATCGGGATAGAGCCTGATGTAATAGATAAGATCTTTGACCCCTTCTTCACGACAAAATCTCCTGGCAGGGGGACTGGTCTTGGCCTCAGTATCTGTTATGGGATAATCAGGGAGCATAATGGGACGATAACAGTAAAGAGTAAAAAAGGTGAGGGAACGACCTTTACCATAAGATTGCCTTTTTCATAGCCTTAATCCGTCTTCAGCTTGATTTAGAGGGTGAGATGGTATATCTCATATGGGCTTCGAGCATATTGGAGATCCCTCTGATTACTGGCTCTGTAAGTCTTATCCTTCCAAGTTTTGATATATCCCATCTCCTCAGGGTCTCATAGACCTTCACAATCTGTGGGGTCAGTCTTATATGTTCTGATGCCCCGGCACAGTCCTCGCAAAGGACAGCCCCATGGGAGATATAAAAATTAAGCCCTTCCCTGTTACACCGGGCACATCCATTTAGTCTTGGCCCGAACCCCCCTGAATCGAGGAGATGAATACGGTAAAAAAGTAAGATGGTCTGGAGGTAAAGAGATGAACCATTACCTCGGGCCCTCTCATCGGCTATCCTGTCCAGTGTATTGAGGAGGAGATAAAAAACATCACGATGTACTACCCTCTCAGGTATGATCCTGAGTGTCAGTTCTATTATCTTCAATATCATCAGAAAGCATTCCAGTTCCTCTCTCAGGGAGTGAAAATTCCTTATTATGTCTGATTGGGTGAGTCGAGGGAGGTCTTTATTCTCCTTACCCCAGAAGGATATCTTCGAATATGTGAGCGGTTCGAGGCTGCTTCCGAACCGACTGCCTGTCTTTCTCGGACTCCTGGCAAAGACCTTTATGATACCGTAATCAAGGGTTAGTATAGTTACGATGAGGTCTGCCTCAGCAAAGGGAATGGATTTAAGAACGATACCTTCTGTCCTTTGAAGCATTACATGACATTGCCAAAGTCTTCAGGTCTGAGATTCTTCAGCCACTCTTCGAGTTCATCAGTGGACTTTTTCTCCATAATACCCTCTTCGACAAAGATGGGTGCATTTACCCTGAGCGCAACTGCCACAGCATCACTCGGTCGGGAATCAACAGGTATCTCCCTTCTGCCGTCGCTCAGATATATAAGGGCATAATAGGTATTATCGAGTATCTCTGTCACGACCACCCTTGTTATCTTTATCTTGATAGAACCGAGGAGATTCTTTATAAGGTCATGGGTGAGGGGTCTTGGTGTCATGATACCCCCGAGGGCAAGGGCAATTGAATCAGCCTCTGGTTTGCCTATCCATATAGGTAAGGTGCCCTCACCATCTATCTCCTTCAGGAGTAATATATACATGCTGCTCCTCGGGTCAAAGAGCAGACCTTCTACCTTCATCTGAATCAACATAGATTAGGTCCCATATAGTTCCTTCAATAGTCTTTCATCACTGCGCCACTTCTCCTTCACCTTTACCCATAGCTCGAGAAAGACCTTCTTACCAAGGAGTCTCTCTATCTCAGCCCTTGCATTACTTCCGATATCCTTCAGTCTCATTCCTCTTTTCCCTATTATAATACCTTTTTGTCCTTCTCTTTCAACTAAGATATCTGCAGAGATGAAAACGACTCCCTCTTTCTCCTGCCATCCTGTTATCTCCACTGCTACGGAATGGGGAACTTCTTCATCTGTCCTATCCATAATCTTCTCCCTTATAATCTCCGAGACAATGAATCGCTCATACTGGTCTGTTATGATATCTTCAGGATAGTATCTGGGACCCTCTGGAAGCCTGTCTGTAATCTCCTTTATTACAATCGATATATCCTCCTTATTAAGGGCAGATATGGGTATAATGGCATCGAAACTATGAAGTCGATTGTAGGTATCTATTATGGGTAATACCTCCGATCTTTTTATGAGATCTATCTTATTTATTATAAGTATACAACTTTTGCCGCTTTTTTTTATCAGGTCGAGGATAAAGATGTCGCCCCTTCCAGGTTCTTCTGGCTCGACGATGAAGAGGATTATGTCCACATCTTTAAGTGCCTCTATTGCCTCCTGGACCATAAGCTCACCGAGTTTATGGAGGGGTCTATGGATGCCAGGGGTATCGATAAAGATGATCTGACAGTCCTTCAGTGTCTTTATCCCTGTTATCCTTCTCCTTGTTGTCTGGGGCTTCGATGTCACAATCGAGACCTTCTCTCCGAGGATATTATTAAGAAGCGTTGATTTCCCTACATTGGGCCTTCCTACAATTGCAACATATCCTGAACGAAATCCTCCCATTAGCCGAGTCTTTTCAGTGCATCCCTCATCCTTTCTATCCCCTTCTCTATATTCTCCATTGATGTGGCATAGGAGAGCCTTATGTTGTTGGGTTCACCAAAGGCGTCACCTGAGACGACTGCTACACGGGCCTTCTCGAGAAGATAAAGGGCAAGATCAGAGGCATTTTCTATCTTCCCTTCCCCGTATGACATGCCGAAGAATGAGGATACATTGGGAAAGGCATAGAATGCACCATTTGGGTTCAGACAACTCACTCCCTCGATAGAATTAAGGCCTGCCACCATGAATCTCCTTCTCCTGTCAAACTCCTCTCTCATCTTTCCGACAGAGTCCTGTGGACCCCTGAGTGCCTCGATTGCGGCCATCTGGGCAATCGAATTCGGATTAGACGTAGATTGGCTCTGGATATTTGTCATAGCCTTGATTATATCCTTTGGGCCTGCAGTGAAGCCTATCCTCCATCCTGTCATGGCATGGGACTTGGAAAGCCCATTTACTACGATCGTCTTTTCTTTAATCTCCTTATCTATTGAGGCTATGCTGATGTGAGTAATCCCGTCATAGACGAGCTTTTCGTATATCTCATCAGATATGATGTAAATTCCGTGCCTGAGGCAGACCTCTGCAATCCTCTCAAGGGATTCTTTATCGTAGGTGAGGCCTGTTGGATTCGACGGTGAGTTCAATATAAGGGCCTTTGTCTTTCTGGTTATTCTTGATTCGAGTTCTTCAGACTCCAAGACAAAGCCGTCTCTTTCATCGGTCTTTACAAAGACAGGCCTTGCATCATTAAGCAATACCTGATCAGGATAGGAGACCCAGTATGGTGTGGGTATTATAACCTCATCCCCAGGTCCGTACAGTGCCTGGGCAATATTATACAGGCTGTGTTTTGCCCCGCATGATACTATGATCTCCTCTCGGGTGTACTGGATATTATTGTCCCTGATAAATTTTTCTATTATCGCATCCTTGAGTGAATCAATCCCTCCAACAGGTGTGTACTTTGTGAATCCGTCCCTGATAGCCTTTATCGCGGCCTCTTTTATGTTCTCAGGTGTATCAAAGTCAGGTTCACCAACTCCAAAATTAATAACATCTACCCCCGATGCCCTCATGGCTTTTGCCTTTGAATCAATGGCAAGGGTAGGGGAGGGCTTTATCTTCTTTGCCCTTTCAGAAAGCATCTAAACCTCCTTGGATCAGAAATCTGGAAAGACCTTGAAATATATGGTCTTACCGCCCGTCAGGACTCTTGCTATTAGTATACCACCATCTATATAGGAAAGTTCAAAGTTTTTAAATCCCCTTTGAACAAGGTCGAGGGCATTGGCAGGACAGCCCTTTTCGCAGCCTGCAACTCCTCTGATCATCCTCGGAAGGAGACCCCCTACATCGACCTCGTGAGGGTCGAGGCTCTTTGAGGAGATAAAGTCCCTTATCTTTCTCTCTACTGCAGCTGAATCGAGCCTGAATGGATTATCGATCACTATAGAAAGGGTTTCATTATCGATAGTCACAGTCAATTCCATTCATCACCTCTGTCTATCTCGATTATTCTTAAATAAATACCCAGCAACGGCCTCTATAAACTCCTCTGTGCTTGCATATTTAGATACAGGAGGGTCTGAAAGAGGAACGAGGTCCTTTGTCATTATACCGCCTTCCACAGTCTTTATTACCGCCTTCTCAAGATCCTCAGCAGCCCTTACTACTTCAGGGGTATTATCCAGTTCACCCCTCTTCTTCAGTGCACCTGTCCAGGCAAAGATAGAGGCTATCGGATTTGTCGATGTAGGCCTTCCCTTGAGATATTCACGATAATGCCTGACTATCGTTCCATGGGCAGCCTCAAACTCGTATTTTCCGTCAGGCGATACAAGGACAGAGGTCATTAGACCAAGACTTCCGAAGCCGCTTGCCACCATGTCGGACATCACGTCTCCATCGTAATTCATACAGGCCCAGAGCATTCCCCCTTCTGACTTTATGACCTGTGCCACAGCATCATCAATAAGTAGAAAGCGGTATTTTATTCCCCTCTCTTCAAACCTATCCCTTGCCCTGGCAACCTCTTCCGAGAATATATCCCTGAAAAACCCATGATATTTCTTAGATATTGTATCCTTTGCGCCAAACCAGAGGTCCACCCTTTCACTGAGGGCATAATCTATGCATGAAAGAGCAAAGTTTCTTATAGAGCCTTCAATATTATGTATGCCCATGACTACACCCTTATCCTTAAATCTATGTATCTCGAGGACCACCCTGTCATCACCGTCATCAGGAGTGAAGATGATCTCTGCCCTGCCAGGCCTTTCGACTACATATTCTGTGCTCTTGTAGATATCGCCATAGGCATGCCTCCCGATTATTATAGGTCTCTTCCAGTTACGGACAGCAGGTGGGATATTCTTCATGATTATAGGTTTTCTGAAGACCGTGCCATCAAGGATAGAACGGATAGTGCCATTGGGACTCTTCCATTGTTCCTTTAGATTGTATTCCCTGACACGTTCTGCATTCGGCGTTATCGTGGCACATTTAACACCAATACCAAACTCCTTGATAGCCATTGCTGCTTCAACTGTAATGCGGTCCTCTGTCTCATCCCTCTTCATTATACCAAGGTCAAAATATTTTATATCGAGATCGAAGAGGGGTTCGATCAATCTCTCTTTTACCATGTGCCAAATGACCCGTGCCATCTCATCTCCATCGATCTCGACGATCGGATTCTTTACCTTTACCTTCTGCATTAGGCCTCCTTTTCAATGTGAGGTAGTACGGTAGCGTTACCAGTTCGTTTAATTTAATGGATGAGACCAAAGATGTCAAGAATATGCTATAATTTCAGGATTCAGGAGGTGAGATGAGGGTTCTCGTTACAGGTGGAGCAGGTTATATAGGCAGCCATGTGGTTAAGGCCCTTGGTGAAAGGGGTTATGATATACTCACATATGATAACCTATCCTATGGCCATAGGGAGGCTGTCCTATCAGGAAGGCTTGTTGTTGGTGACCTCGCTGAGATTGGTAGATTAAGAGAGGTCTTCAGGGAATTCAGGCCTGAGGCGGTCATGCATTTTGCAGCCCTTATTGTCGTTCCTGAATCTGTTAGGGAACCTCTTAGATATTATTCGAACAACTTCTGCAATACCCTGAACCTCCTGAAGGTTTGCCTCGAGGAAGGTGTGGATAAATTCATCTTCTCCTCCACTGCTGCTGTTTATGGCATACCTGATAAGATACCTGTTGATGAAGGGGCCCCGCTGAACCCCATCAATCCCTACGGCCGATCAAAGGTTATGGTCGAGGAGGCTCTAAAGGATATCTCGAGTATAAGCAACCTCAGGTATGTCTCTCTCAGATACTTTAATGTGGCAGGTGCAGACTCCCTCTCAAGGATAGGGCAATGGAGAAAGGATGCTACTCATCTCATAACAGTTGCTGTAAGGACAGCCCTTGGCAAGAGGCCTTTTTTAGAGATCTTTGGTACAGATTATCCCACACCTGATGGAACCTGTATAAGGGACTATATCCATGTGGAAGACCTTGCTCAGGCACATCTCGTTGCGCTGGACTATCTTCTTGGTGGAGGCCCTTCTGAGATATTCAACTGCGGTTATGGACATGGTTATTCTGTCAGGGAGGTTATTGCCATAGTCAAAAAGGTTACAGGCTCTGATTTTAAGGTTATCGAGACAGGAAGGAGAGAGGGAGACCCTCCCCAACTCGTAGCAGACAGTTCAAAATTAAGGAGGAACATGAACTGGAGGCCCCAGCATGATGACCTCGAATATATAGTCAGGACAGCCTTTGAGTGGGAAAAGAGGGTGACAGTAAAACAGGGTGGTATGGTATAATTCAGAGATGAGAAAAGCTCTTGTAGTCTTTATTACGATCCTCTTTGTTACACTCCTTTCAGGCGTCTCTTCAGCCCAGGATGTCCTGAAGAGGATGAAAGACGAGACCCTCTCCTACTTTAAGCCCCTGAAGGGCAGGGTAGTTGCAAAGGATGGTGATATTATTATCTCTGACCTTGATGAGAAATCAGGCATTAAAAAGGGGATGAGGCTCAATATCTTTAAGGAGGGAGCTCCCTTTTTACATCCTGTGACAAAGGAACAGATAGGAAGGGTCGAGACCCTCACTGGAAAGGCAGAGGTTATCGGACAGACTGCTGAGGGTTCTAAGTTAAGGATCCTGAGTGGAGATGCCATGGTAGGGGATATACTGAGGCTTTCCGAGACAAAGGTCAGGGCACTCTTTTATCAGGACAGGTCAGTTCCCTGGGGGATTGGAGAGGCCTTTTACGAACTCCTTAAAGAGTCAGGCAGATTTGAACTGGTAGATACACCCCTTGATAAATCTGAGCAGAAGACCCTTTTGGAAGAGGCTCAGAAAAAGAATGCTGCTGTTATTATCTCCCTCACATCCCGAACAACAGGAAAGGAGGCAGGTTTAAAGGAACAGGTCATCTGGGCTGATGACGGGACTGGCCTTATGGAGACCGAGGTGGCCATCGATGCTGCACTTATGAAGGAGACAGAATTCAGGGATCTCCTTGCCATAGGCCTCGGTTCAAAGGATGCATTGTTGTTCTTTGACCTCCCTTATTCAGGACGCCTTATCCTTACAGGCAACTTTGATGGTAAGGACAGGGATGAGATAGTAATAAGTAACGGTAAGGTCCTCAGGATCTATACACCAGGGATTAGCCTGCTTGAGATCTATGAGATTGATGTCCCTATAGCAAAGGAACACCTCTGGCTCGATAAGATAGATCTGAATTCTGATGGGAAGGACGAGATCATACTCACAACCCTGGGAGACGATGAGGTCATATCCTATGTATATGAAAAGGGTGATGAAGGATTCAGGGTGCTCTGGAAGGAGAAGGCCTTTCTAAGGGTCATAGATGGAAGGCTTATTTCTCAGGCCTATACAAGGGAAGATGGCTTTACAGGCCCTGTTTATACGATTGAGTACAGGGATGGGAGGTTCTCGAAGGGAGAAAGGCTCAAACTTCCTCCAGGGGTTAATATCTATGATTTCGCATACATGACAGAGCCAGGTGGCAAGAGATACATCATCTCTTACGATGAAAAGGGTTATCTGAATCTCTATGATTCTAATGGCCTGAGGCTCTGGATGAGCAGAGAGGATTCGGGTGGCTTTATGAATACTTATAAAAGGGCTGCTCCCACGATAATGGTGGAGAGGGGAGAATGGTCTGTAAAAGACAGGCTCTTCTCAATGGGTAACAGGGCTGTTTTCATCAAGAGGATACCCCTTGCAGACATGGCTCGCAGTCTTGGTTTCAAGAGGTCAGAGATCAGGGTATTATGGTGGACAGGCCTTTCGATGGAGGAGACTACCATCGTTGACGGTATATCAGGCGGCATAATGGATTATGCTGTCTCCGGAGATCGGATATATGTCATCAGTAAACCCCTTTTTGGCATAAAGGCAAAGAATATATTGAAGGGAGAAAATCCCCTCGGTAGTATGCTCTATGTATATTCGATGAAGGGTTTATAGGAGGAGGTTTGTCAGGGAGGATACCAGGGCATGTTGCGATAATAATGGATGGTAATGGTAGATGGGCCGAGATGAGGGGGCTGCCGAGGATAGAGGGTCATAAAAGGGGTGCAGAGAGGGCAAAGGAGATAATAAGTGCTGCCTCGGAATCAGGGATAGAAACCTTAACCCTCTATGCCTTTTCCCTGGAGAACTGGCAGAGGCCAGGGGATGAGGTTTCCACCCTTATGAAGCTCCTCGAGATCTATCTTAAAACAAGATTCGATCAACTCATAAAAAAGGGTATCGTTTTTAAGACGATTGGAGAGATCCAGAGGTTGCCGGAAAACATACGCCTTCTCGTTGAAGATGCAGAAATCAGGTCAGCTCACAATAAGGGGATGAAACTTGTCCTTGCCCTCAGTTATGGTGGAAGGAACGAGATAATAAGGGCTGTCAGAAGGATCATAGAAAGAGGGGTGAGACCTGAGGATGTGACAGAATCCCTCTTTGAGGAGAATCTTGATACAGCAGGTCTCAGACCCCCTGACCTTATCATAAGGACTTCTGGAGAGCAGAGGCTCAGTAATTTCCTCCTGTGGCAGGCAGCTTATTCAGAACTCTACTTTACTGATACCCTCTGGCCTGATTTTACAAAGGACGAACTCTTCCTGGCTATACGGGATTATCAACTGAGAGACAGGAGGTTCGGTACCGTCTCGACAGGGCCTATTAAATAGTTATGCATCTCAAGAGGATCATCGTTGCCATTATCATCCTCCCCCTCCTTTATCTATTCATAATGCGATTGCCTGCAATCTATTTTTTTTGCCTGATCCTCTCTGTTTCGACTATCGGTCTCTGGGAATTCTACTCTATGTATGGCCTGAAGGGAGCATGGAGGTTTTTTGGCCTCTGCCTCGGACTTTTGTTATTGATAACCTTTTATACAGTTCGGGAGCAATTTCTTGTTATCCTCATTATGACGATACTCTCTGTATTTGTGCTCAGGCTGCTGGGTAAGAGAGAGCCGACCTCATCACTTGATGATATAGGGAAGCTCGTTATCCCCCTCTTTTATATCCCTGTTCTACTGAATTTTCAGTTGCTTTTGAGGGAGGCAGGTCCTGAATGGATCATATTTCTCTATGGCACTGTCTGGGCCTCTGACAGTCTTGCCTTTTATATCGGGAAGACCTTCGGTAAGAGGAGGCTTTTCAAAGAGGTAAGTCCGAATAAGACCGTGGCTGGAGCGGTCGGTTCATTATCAGGCGGTATAATCGCTACATACATCTTCTCACTGTTCCTTATCCCGATGGCTCCTGGAAGGGTTATCACTACAGGCATTATTATAGGACTATCTGCTGTCATAGGTGACCTCATTGAATCGATGTTCAAGAGGGATGCCGGGGTAAAGGACTCGAGCAATATAATCCCTGGTCATGGAGGTATACTCGATAAGATAGACGGCTCTCTCTTTACAGGGCCTCTGCTCTGGCTTGTTATGAGGATATAAGAGATGAAGAAGGTGATTATCCTTGGGTCAACAGGTTCTATAGGAAGGAATGCCCTGAGCGTTATCGAAAGGCACAGGGATAAATTCAAGGTAATTGGCCTTGCTGCTAACAAGAATATCGATATCCTCGAGGAACAGATAAGGGTCTTTCATCCCGAGATAGTTGCTGTTGCAGATCTTGAGGCATCAGAAAGGCTCAGGCACAGGATCGGCAATAAGGTTGATCTCCTCTCAGGTAAGGAGGGTATAAACAGGTGTGCCTCGTATAGTGATGCTGATTTTATCCTTTCAGCAATGGTCGGATTCGATGGTCTCCTACCGACCCTGAATGCCATCAGGGCTGGAAAGACTATAGGTCTTGCAAATAAGGAGACCCTTGTAGTTGCAGGAGAGATAATAATGAGAGAGGCCTACTCAAAGGGTGTAAGGATACTGCCTGTGGATAGTGAGCATAGCGCTATCTTCCAGTGCCTCGAGGGCAGGAAAAGAGAACACCTCAAGAGAATCATATTGACTGCCTCAGGAGGTCCATTTATCAATAAGAAGGCAGAAGAATTCAGGGATATAAGGCCTGATGAGGCCCTGCGACATCCCAGGTGGAGGATGGGCAAAAAGGTGACGATAGATTCTTCCACCCTTATGAATAAGGGGCTTGAGGTCATTGAGGCATCCTTTCTCTTTAACCTCGGCCCTGATAGGATAGACGTAGTTATCCATCCTGAGAGCATTGTCCATTCAATGGTAGAATTTATCGATGGTTCTATAATATCTCAGCAGTCAGTCCCTGACATGAAGGGGCCCATAGCCTATGCCCTCTCTTATCCTGACAGGCTTGAGAATATAATGCCATCCCTTGACCTTACATCCATCAAGACACTATCATTCTTCAAGCCTGACCTCAACAGGTTTCCCTGCCTTTCCTATGCCTATGAGGCCCTCAGGATTGGAGGGACGATGCCAGCGGTTCTTAATGCCTCAAATGAGATTGCCGTAAATGCCTTTCTTGAGGGAAGAATACGCTTTGACGAGATTACTGTTATAATAAATAAAACAATGTCTTCCCATACTGTTAAGGACAATCCTGAACTTGATGATATAATCGAGGCTGACCGATGGGCCCGTTCAAGGGCAGAGGAGATTGTCAGATCGGTAATGGGATGAGAAAGGGAGGTTTATGACACTCTTATATGCCCTGATACTGCTCGGGATACTGATCTTTGTCCATGAACTCGGACATTTTATAATCGCAAAATTGACAGGTGTGAAGGTCCTGAAGTTCTCTCTCGGTTTCGGACCAAAGGTGATAGGAAGAAAGGTTGGCGAGACAGAATACCTTATATCATCCTTTCCCCTCGGAGGATATGTGAAGATGCTCGGAGAGGATGGTATCGAGGAGGTGAAGGAGGAAGAGAGGCCAAGGGCTTACACATTTCAGCCTGTATGGAAGAGGTTTTTGATAGTCTTTTTCGGTCCCCTCTTTAATCTCCTCTTTGCGTCTCTTCTCTTTATCCTTATATTCATGACAGGCTTTCCAGTGCTCTTGCCGCAGGTGGGGGATATATTGCCTGACTCTCCTGCAGCAAAGGCAGGCCTTATGAAGGGAGACAGCATAATCGAGATCGACGGCAGACCTGTTAATAGATGGGATGAGATGACCGATATCATTCACAGGAATCCAGGGAAGGACCTCCTGATAAATGTCAAAAGGGATGACCGTATAATCTCCTTTCGTCTGAGGCCTGAGGAGAAGGAGGTGCCTGATATATTCGGTGAGAAGAAGAAGGTAGGGCTCATTGGCATAAAACCCCTTGGCAACACCAGGGTGATTCGAGAGGCATTGCCTGATGCACTCATAAATGGTATTACAAAGACATGGGATATCTCTGTGCTCACCATCGTATCGATAATAAAGCTCATTCAGAGGATAATACCTGCCGAGACTATTGGTGGACCTATCCTTATATTCCAGATGGCAGGGCAGGAGGCCGCCCATGGAGCCCTCAGTTTCTTTACCTTTATGGCGGTTATCAGCATCAATCTCGGGGTTTTGAATCTCCTCCCTATCCCGATACTCGATGGAGGTCATATCCTCTTCCTCACTATCGAGGCCATAAGGAGGAGACCATTAAGCGAAAAATTCATGATGGTGGCCCAGAGGATCGGCCTCGCAATAATAATCACCCTCATGGTCTTTGCCTTTTATAATGACATAATGAGGTTACTAACAGGGAAGACGATTCCGTAGGAAATGTTTGTACAGTATCTTTAATCGATAATTGAGAAGACCTGCTAAGATAAAGATAGAAGTCTCTTCTGGTGGCGTAATATTCAGGAGGAGAGACGACAGTATAGAGGTTGCCCTCGTGGCAGTAAAGGATGGAAAGGTGTGGTGTCTGCCAAAAGGGCTTATCGAAAAGGGAGAGGGTGAAGAGGAGACCGCCCTGAGGGAGGTAATGGAAGAGACAGGACTCAGGGGAAGGATAATAAGGAAGATAGGAGATATCTCTTACTGGTATTACATAAAGGAAGAAAATCTGAAGTGCAAAAAGACCGTTCACTTTTATCTCCTCGAATTTGTCGAAGGAGATACGATGAATCATAGCTGGGAGGTGGACAGGGCTGAGTGGTTCGAGATTGACGAGGCCCTCAGGAGATTGAGTTATAAAGGAGAAAGGGAGATACTTGGCAGGGTGAAGGAGATGCTTCATGGGTAGGGTGGTTGGCAGGGAGGAACTCAAGAATATCCTTGAAGAGGCGAAAAGGGAAGGGAAAAGGATAGTCTTCACAAATGGATGCTTCGATATACTGCATATCGGTCATATCAGGTATCTTACAGAGGCGAAGAGACTCGGTGACATCCTCGTTGTCGGTATAAACTCTGATGCCTCTGTTGCGAGACTGAAGAAAGGAAGGCCTATTGTGGCGGCTGAACAGAGGGCAGAGGTCGTCTCAAACCTCATAATGGTCGATTATGTAACGATCTTTGAAGAGGACACCCCCTATGAACTTATCAGATCATTGAGACCTCATGTCCTTGTTAAGGGAGGTGACTGGAAGAGGGAGGAGATAGTGGGCTCTGACCTTGTGAAAGAGACCTATAGTCTTCCCTTTGTTGAGGGTATATCAACGACAGAGATAGTTAAGAGGATTAAGAATATCTCTCACCATCATAATAAAATAGAAAAAGGGAAGTGAAAGACTCGAGTAATCTCAGCTATGTTTGACATTCCTTGACCCTTAATAGTAATTTTAATGGTTGCTGAAAAGATGATAAGGATTGTAAAGGGAGCTAATTGATTGAAGTATATCGACCTTTTTAAACGTATAGGAGTCAGGCTCTTATCATCTCTGAGAGGGATGAGGGAATTGCCATATTCTCAGAGGGCACTCGGAAGGGGTGCTGCTGGAGATAAGACCTTCCCGATTGATAAGATGGCAGAGGATATAATAATCTCAGAATTCGAGTCATCAGGAGGCTCTTTCTCTATCATTTCAGAGGAATACGGGGTCAAGGATATTAAAGGAGGCGGATCGAAGGTCCTCATCGACCCGATAGATGGCAGTAAGAATGCTATATCAGGTATACCCTTCTACTGCTCTTCTATAGCGATAGCCAGCGGAGATATTATCGGCAGCATTGAGGCAGCCTATGTCATAAATCTCATCAATGGGGATGAATTCCTTGCCGAGAAGGGAAGAGGTTCTTTCCTGAATGGCGAGAGAATGAGCACACAGAAAGAGGATGAATTCCTTCTTATAGCCTACGAGGCACAGACCCCAGGGAAAGATATTCAAAGGATAATGCCACTCCTCTCCAGGGCCTTCAAGACGAGGTGCCTTGGTGCAACGGCCCTTGATCTTGCCTACCTTGCAAGGGGTTCTATCAGTATCTTTGTCAATCCATCACTATCGAGAAGTTTTGATTTTGCAGGGGGCTATCTTCTCGTTAAAGAGGCAGGCGGGATATTTACTGACATGGATGGCAACGAGATCGAGGGGTTAGAGATTGGGCTAAAAAAGAGTTCCCCGCTACTGGCCTCAGCCAATCATAATCTTCACGATAGGGCATTGAGGTTACTGAAGGAGTTCATGGAATGAAGATAATCGAGAAGATACCCTTATGGAGCAGTGAGATAAAGTATGTCCTCCTTGATATGGATGGGACTCTCCTCGATAAATACTTTGACGACTATTTCTGGGAACACCTTGTGCCAGAGAAATATGCTGAGAAGTATAAGATGACCTTTGGGAAGGCAAAAGAGATATTGATGAAGAAATACAAGCATCATGAAGGCACCCTGAACTGGACGGATATTGACTTCTGGTCAAGGGAATTGGCCCTTGATATACCTGCCCTGAAAGAGCAGATAAAACACCTCATTGAAGTACATCCTCATGTAGAGGAATTCCTGAGGGAATTAAGGAGGCATAAGAAAAAAGTCTACCTGCTGACCAATGCCCACTTTAAGGTACTTGACCTGAAGATGAGAAAGACAGATATAGGAAAGTACTTTGATGCCTGTATCACATCCTTTGATATGGCCTATCCAAAGGAGGATATAAGATTCTGGAAAAAGGCGGTCAAGAGGCTTCAGTTCGAAAAAGAGAAGACCCTTTTTATCGATGATACAGAAGAGATACTGAGAAAGGCCAGGGAATTCGGCATAAGGTATATCATCTATAAGGCAAGGGCTAATTCAAAGGAGATATCGAAAAAATCTGAGGAATTTCCAACACTCTATGACTTCCAGGATTTATTGCCAGGGGTCAAAGATCAGCCATAGTGAATTACAGAGATGCCATCTCATATCTCTACGGGCTCCAGAAATATGGTATCAAGCTCGGTCTTGATAACACGACAAGGATTCTATCCCTTTTAGGAGACCCGCACAGGGAATTCAGGACAATCCACGTAGCAGGAACAAATGGGAAAGGGTCTACCTCTGCCATGATAGCCTCGATGCTTCAGGCACATGGTTACAGGACAGGTCTCTTCACGTCTCCTCATCTCGTCAGTTTCACAGAGAGGATTCGTGTAAACAAGAAAGAGATAAGAGAGAATGATGTTGTTAACCTTACTATAGAGGTCAAAGAATTAATAGAGAAGTCGAGCCCTGGTATAAGCCCCACATTCTTTGAATTTGTAACGGTTATGGCCTTCTTATATTTTATGAGAAGGGAGGTTGACTGGGCAGTCATCGAGACAGGGATGGGTGGTAGACTCGATGCCACAAATGTTATAACACCTGATGTTACGGTAATAACAAGAATAGGTCTTGATCATCAGGAATATCTCGGCGATACCTTAAGGGCTATAGCTATTGAGAAGGCAGGCATTATAAAGGAGGGCGTGCCAGTTATCACCTCTTCACAGGAAGAAACAGCCCTTGAGCTTATCAAAAACAGGGCTGCTGAGATGGGTTCTGAGTGTTATATATTCAGAAGGGATTTTAGTTCTGATCTCAGGAATATTGACATAGATGGGATCAGGTTTGATTATTACGGGAGTGAATCCCTGAAGAACCTCTTTGTACCGCTCAGCGGAGAATATCAGATCGAGAATGCATCCATAGCTATAAAGGCGGTGGAGAAGGCCCTTGGCCCTGATCTGAGAAGGACAGGTATAAGGAGAGGTCTTTCAGCTACAAGATGGCCCGGGAGGCTCGAACTCATAAAGAGACCTCTTGAGGTTTATGACTTTCTTATCGATGGTGCCCATAACCCACCTGCCTCAGAGGCCCTGAGAGATGCCCTTGAGAGGTGTTACAGGCACAGATATGAAAGGATAATCTTTATACTTGGCATCATGGCTGATAAGGATATCAGGGGGATCATGCTCCCTTTGCTTTCTATTTCTTATTACAGTATCTTTACAGCCCCGAATTATAAGAGGGCAGCAAGACCAGAGGTCTTGAAAGACCTTGCCGGAAGGGATGGATTCAGCGGTGAATGTGTCGGTTCTGTTTCAGAGTCTATCAGAAGGGCAATGGATATATCAAAGACCCTTTCAGGCCGCACTTTGATAGTGATTACAGGTTCTTTCTATACAATAGGAGAGGCCTTAGAAGTCTTTGGTAAAAAGGGGATACTATCGAGGCTCAGGGAATGATTTTCAGGAGTCATGAGTCAGGACCCAGGAGTCGTAGTATATCTTCTCGTATCTTCTATCATCTCTTTGTTATCTGTTTTTTATTCTCAGTCCTCACCCTTTCTACTGCCTTTGCCTCGGAGACAATCGTAGAGTCAAACATCCTCGAATATGATTCTAAGACAACTACATATACAGCAGGTGGAAGGGTAAAGATTACGAAAGACTCCACAGTTATCGATGCCGATAAGGTTATCTATAATGAGAAGACAGGAGAGGTGTCTGCAGAAGGGAATATCAATTATATTGACCTCGATGTGAGGATCAGGGCATCAAAGGCATTCCTTAATCTCGAAGATAAGACAGGGAGGTTGATCGAGGCAGAGGTATTCTTCAAGAAAGACAACTATCATATAAAGGGCTCTGAGATAGAGAGAAGGGCAGAGAAGGAGTATTTCCTGAAGGGTGCCTCGTTCACTACATGTGACGCACCCCTTCCTGCCTGGTGTTTTAAGGGTAGAGACATCCATATCATCCTGGATGATAGAGTCAGGGCAAGGGATGTGACCTTTAATATAAAAGGACTTCCAGTATTCTATTCTCCATATCTCACGGCACCTCTCCAGGATAGAAAGACAGGACTCCTTATACCATCCATAGGGTTTGTGGAGCATAAGGGGCTTCATTATGAACAGCCCTTTTTCTGGGCAATATCAGAGAACAGGGATGCCACATTAACCCTCGATATATATGGCAGAAGGGGGTCTGGAGAGGGGATCGAGTACAGACATTTAGAGAAGGCAGGACTTCGAGGAACTTACTGGGTCTATCACCTGAGAGATGATAGATTAAGGAGTGACTTCTGGGACATAAAAGGCCTGTTTGATAAGAGAGATGGAGATATCACTGCCTTTGTTAATCTCAATTACATAAACTCCCTCCTCTATTACAGGGAGTATAACCCTTATGTAAGCTCAAGAAGGGCATTCCTTGACCCTGCCTCCTATCTGAATATAACTACTGGAAGATTTCTTGAATCAACGGCAGAGGTGAGATACAGACTCTCTAATTCTTCTATCTCTCTTCAATCTCAGTATTTCATAGATCTCAAGGATGGAGCAGACCAATCAACAGTGCCTCAGAGACTGCCAGAGATAACTTATGTTCGATATCCTGAGAGGATCGGTCCTGTAACATTTTCATTAATAACAACGGCCACGAACTTCTGGCGCGAGGCCCGTGAGAGGGGACAGAGACTCGACCTTTATCCGAGGCTTACCTTCGCAGCTGGTGATGCAGTGATTGTAACCCATTCCCTCGGTCTGAGGGCAACATTATATTCCATGAACAGCAATGACGAATCTTCGAACAGATTGAAGACAGGCCTTGATTATTCCATAACCGTACTGACGAGACTTCAAAAGAGATACAGTAATATTACCCACATAATAGAGCCATCGATAGATTATACATTTATACCATCCTTAAGATCAGATATCCCTCTCTTCGATTCCACTGAATTATATTCAAAGACTTCAAGATTCAATCTCTCCATAATGAACCGATTCCTGTCATCGAATGGTGAATTTCTCACACTAAGGTTCACTCAGCCTGTGGATACGAACAGGGGAGACAGGCCACTGTTGCCAGTATTGCTCGAGGCATCCATAAAAGGACCTCTCACAATGAGGGGAGAGGTATCCTATGACCCGGGTCCTGGTAAGATAGAGGACCTGAACTCGGACTTATCCCTTAATTTATCGCATCCATCGCTCTGGCTCTCCATAGGAGAAAGATACAGGAGGACAGAAGATATACTGTATTATTCTCTTGGTCTCAGGTGGAATCCACTGAAGAGCCTTTCCTATGAAGGATATCTCTGGTATGATGCAAAGACAGGTAATACAAAGAACATCATAGCAAGGATTAAATACCAGAGACAGTGCTGGGGTATAACTGCAATAGTAACGAAGAGGGAGAGGGATTATAGCTTTTCGCTACTCTTTGACCTCCTCGGTATCGGGACTGTCAAGATTTGAGCCTTCTTATAAGCTCCTCTATCTCAGCAACCGCCTCTGAAATAGATACACGACTTGTATCTATTGTGAGTTCAGGATTAAGGGGTTCCTCGTATGGGACGGTAACGCCAGGGACAGGCCACCCTGCCTTTCCCTTTTCATATATCTTTCCTGGAGCGCCATGGGATTCGAACCTGCTTCTCTCCCTCTCTATACAGGTCTCTAAGGGGCATTTCAGATAGATCTCTCCAAATCTATCTATCAGATTCCTCGCGAGGTCTCTCCATCGCCTCATATTTCCTGTTGCATCAATAATCACGTCGTGGCCATATCTCACAAGGAGAGAGGCAACATAGCAGATGCATCTATATACAATCTCCCTTTCAGCCTCTGAATAGGTAGGTTCTGGCGTAACGATCTTTCTCAACTCATCCATTCTCAATATGACAAGCTCAGGATGTCTCTTCCTGATCTCTTCAGATATGGTGCTCTTACCGCTGCCAGGCAGCCCTGTTATCCATAATGCGATGGACCTCATGACCTTCCCATGATCTGGACATATCGGGCGATTCCATTTCTTGTTATAAGCCCTTCGACCCTTCCATCCTTCAATACAACAAGTCTCCCTGTGTCCTCACCAAGCATTATCTCAAGGGCCTTTAAGGCATCGTCATCTTCTGAAACCTCCCACCTTAACTTATGGGGCAAAAAGGCATCCGAAACCATCACATCCTGCCATCTCTCCCTCGGGATGTTCTTTATCTCCTTCAGTGTCAAGAAACCAAGGAGCCTTCCTTGCCCTACAACAGGAAACCCTCCATAGCCATATCTCAGAAAATATTCGTTTACAGCCCTGTCTAAATTTATATCAGGAGGGAGCGTAATGACATCCCTGACCATTATATCCCTCACCTTTACCCCTTTTAGTGTCTCCTCCAGGCTTGCCTGTTGATAGCTTGTCTGGGCTGCGGTATGAAGAAACCAGCCAATAAGCATTATCCATAATCCTCCTGTGAAACCGGTGAAGAGGGAGAACATGCCGAATATGATAAAGAATATCGCTATCCTCTGTCCCATCATGGAGGCCCTCCTCGTAGCATAAAAGAAATCCTTTGACCTCTGCCATAAAAATGCCCGTACCACCCTTCCTCCATCCATCGGAAAACCAGGGATGAGGTTGAAGATACCAAGGACAAGATTGAGTCTGAACAGATAGACAAAGAGTGCCTTTGTTATCTGGCCTGAGGACAGGTAATAGAGGAGATAGAATACAATGGCAAGGAATAGACTTGACAGAGGGCCGGCTATTGCTATCCTGAATTCTGCCCTCGGATGAGGTGGTTCTCCCTTCATGCTCGCTACACCACCGAATATAAAGAGTGTGATACTGAGTATGGTCAGATTGTATCTCCTTGCAACAAAGGAATGGGAGAGTTCATGGAGGGCAACAGATGTGAATAATAGAAGAGAGGCTATTACACTCCCTGCCCAATAGGAAAGGCGGGGAAGTTCAGGAGCTACCTTTGGAAAATAGAATGTGGAGAGAGACCATGTTATGAGCCCGAAGATGATGAGCCATGAGAAGTGAACCCTCACAGGGATGCCTATTATCGTGGCTATCTTCCATGAACCATGTTCAAGGGGTGGAGACATATCAGGCCTATCCTGAGAATCTCTTTGCCTGCTCGGCTATCTCTTCTGGTGTCATTATTGCACCTCCTGGTCTTCCATAAAAATATACCTCTGCCCTTCCATTTACAGCGAGTCTCACATCCTCTACCATCTGTCCTGCGTTGAGTTCTACTGTCAGGAACCTCTTTCCTTCACTGGCGAGGCTTGATATCTCTCTCTCAGGAAAGGGGAAGAGTGTGATGGGTCTGAATAAGCCAATCTTCTTGCCTTCACCTCTTAAGATCCTGACCGCAGAAAGAGAGACCCGTGCTGCGATACCAAAGGCAACTATGATCAATTCTGCATCTTCCACCCCGGAGGTGGAGTATCTAACCTCTTTCTCCCTGATCGTCCTGTATTTTTCTTGAAGGATATAGTTTCTCCTTTCTAATTCACCTTCACCCATGTAAAGGGACTTTATTACATTGGGCCTTCTCCCTCTGCAACCCGTTAATGCCCATGTCTTCTCGGGTAAATCAGGCCTCTGATAATAGACAGGATAAAAGGGCTCCATCATCTGGCCTATAACACCATCGCCAAGAATCATGACAGGTGTCCTGTATTCATCGGCCTTATCAAAGGCGAGCATAGTTAATTCCCACAACTCCTGATGATTAAAAGGTGCAAAGACTATCATCCTGTAATCACCATGCCCTCCTCCCTTTACAGCCTGGAAATAGTCTGACTGACTCCCCGAGATATTGCCAAGCCCTGGGCCTCCTCTCTGCATATTCACGATTACAGCTGGTAATTCTGCACCTGCGAGATAGGATATGCCTTCCTGTTTCAGACTGATCCCTGGACTGCTTGATGATGTCATCGCCCTGGCACCACAGGCAGAAGCCCCATAGACCATATTTATCGCAGCCAATTCACTTTCTGCCTGAATAAATATCCCGCCCACCTCAGGCATTCTCCTTGACATGTATTCAGGTATCTCGTTCTGTGGAGTAATGGGATAGCCTGCATAGAATCGGCAACCTGCCTGAATGGCTGCCTCTGCAATAACCTCATTGCCTTTCATGAAGAGTTTTTCCATCAAAAAATTATAACACATATTTGTTTTTTTCTCTCAATGTATGTTATAAAAGTTGATAAACCTGATGGAGGAAGATATGAGAAAGACGATTATATTGTTGTTTGTCGTAATGGTATCAGTTTTTTTTGTCTCCTGTACGAAGAAGGCAGAACAGAAGACTGGTGCCTATGTTGCAAAGGTTGGTAAGACATTGATAACAGAGGCAGATGTTGAGAGGGAATTTAAGGGCCTTCCGCCACAGATCCAGAAGGTCTTTGAAGGCAAAGAGGGAAGGGAGAAGTTTATTGATGAACTCGTGAAAAAGGAGATGCTTTATCAGGAGGCGCAAAAGAGAGGGTTTGATAATTCTCAGGAGTTTAAACAGAAGCTTGAAGATTTCAAGAAACTGACCCTTATAAGCCTTCTCCTCGAAAAGGAGATCGAGGATAAGGCAAAGGTTAGTGACAGTGATGCAAAGTCATACTATGACACCCATAAGGAAGAATTTATGACGAATAACCAGATAAGGGCCAGCCATATCCTTGTGAAGACCGAAGAGGAGGCAAACAGTATCTATAATGAGATCAAGAAAGGGTCTGATTTTGCAAAACTCGCTCAGTCCAGGTCGATAGATACAGGTTCTGCAAAGAACGGAGGCGATCTCGGTTATTTTTCGAGGGGACAGATGGTCCCTGATTTTGAGCAGGCTGCCTTCAAACTTAAGGTTGGAGAGATAAGTAAGCCTGTCAAGACCCAGTATGGATATCATATAATAAAGGTTACAGAGAAGAAGGAAGGCAAACCCATAGAATTCGAGAAGATAAAGGAACTCGTTATCCAGAAACTGACGGCAGAGAAACAGAAAGAGGTCTTTGACTCGTATATAGAGGGTCTTAAGAAGAAATACGATGTGGAGATAAAGAAAAAGTAGATTATTTTGGTATAAGGTATATACAGGCCTGTGCCCCGTCTGAGATCCTTTCTTGATGGATTACTCCATTGCTGCCTGTCAATTCCTTTATAAGGTCACGATCATTTATACAGGCCTCTTTAAACCTCATGGCAACCTTATGGATGGGGCAATTATATTGTTTTATCTTGAAATATCTCTCATTTTCATCGAGTTCAACCATGTTTCCTTCTTTATCCAGCAACTCGGCCAGGGCCGTTACTCTGTCCCTCAGTTCGGTCTTCTCAGAAAGGAATCTGATCCTTTCGTTGAATAGTTTCTCTTTTCTCCTCCTGAAGATATCCATTATCCTTTCTCTTCCTTCTCTTTCTGATATGTCTGTTAGAATAAATTCTGCAAGTTCCTGATAATTTTTCGGAAAAAGGTTTTCTGCATATTCAGTAAGTTTATAAAGGAAGCCAGGCCTGCCGACCCCCTGTTTTCTCGTGACATATTCTACGATGCCATTTCTCTCGAGGATAAGGAGGTGCTGTCTTACACCCATAGCAGTGATCTTTATCTCCTTGCTCAGGTCCTCTACGGTCATCTCCCTGTTTTTCTTGAGCAGCATGATAATCTTTTTTCTTGTCGGATTTTCGGTTAGTTCCGAGTTCATGATATTATCAGGGACAATAGATTTTGTAACGCTCTTTTTTTTCACGCGCCTTTTCGACCTCCTGCTTTTTTTCTTCAAAACCCCTTTTCCCCATCATTCCGTATGTGAAGTTCTTTCCCTCTTCGACCCCTGGTTGATTGAAGGGATTTATATTATATAACATACCTGTAAAGGCTGTTGTGATCTCGAGGAAGTGGAATAGCTGTCCGAGGTGATAGGCATCGAGGGCTGGTATCGAGATCGTCATATTAGGTCTCCCATTTTTCGAAAGGGCAAGTTCTGTGGACTCCTCCTCGGCCTTGATCAATTCAGATAGTTTATGACCACCAAGATAGCCTATGCCTTCTATGTCCTCAAAGACCACAGGGATTCCTATATCCTCTCCATAATCCTCTATCCTCAGGAATATAACGACCTTATCATCAGGTCCATCCATCCATAACTGTAGCTGAGAATGTTGATCCACTGTTCCGAGGGATGGATAGGGCGTTATACCACGACCGTCTTTGCCGAGGCTTTCAGCCCATAATTGACAGAACCATTCTGATAATGATTTGAGTCCGTCTGCATAAGGCATCATTACATTGATATCTCTTCTCCTTCTATCCATAAGAAAAAGGAGTGAACCGAACATATAGGAAGGATTTCTCCAGATATCTCTCTCGAGACAGATCTCATTTATATCCCTTGCACCCCTCAGGATCTCGTTGCTATCGATGCCTATTATCTCGGCAAGGAGAAGCCCCACAGGACTCAATACAGAGTAACGTCCAACAACGCCTGGTGGTATCGAGAGGGATCTTAATCCCATCCTTCGGGCAATGCTCCTCAGATTTCCCTTCTCAGGGTCAGTAGTTACGATTAGCCTCTCTTTTATATCAGGTATCTCATTCCAGAGGATCATGAAGAGGGCCATCGTCTCTGCTGTACTTCCTGATTTTGTGATGACATTCACGGTCGTCTTTTTCCTATTTATGATGGAGAGTATATTTATGAGGCTTCGAGGATCGACATTATCGCATATGAAGACCCGTGGCCTTTTCCTGAAATTGTGCAGAGGACTCAGGGCCTCTAAGATCGTCCTGGGTCCGAGTGCTGAACCTCCTATCCCGAGGAGGAGAAAGTCTTCGGTATCTGACCTTACCCATTCAGCATACCCTTTTATATCTGACGTATCTGCATAAGGAAGGTCGATGAAGGAGAGTTCAGGCAATCTCCTTTTTATAAGGGTCTCATGAACCCTCCCTATCTCTTCCCCCAGTCTCTCGATCTCTTCTGGCGAGATACCCTTTTTACCAAGGGTATCCTCCATCATATTAGAGAAGTTTATCTCGAGCATTAATATCTTCTCTCGTATTTCTCCCCTTCGCAGACCTCTCTTACATGGTCCTTAACAAGGCGTCCATCTTCCCAGACCTTTTCATGGACCTTCCTGCACCTTGTCTGTCCATCGGCATAATAATAGTCGCTTGCCGGCTCTGCCCTGTAAACACCCCTTCCATCCTCTGTCCTGTATTCGACAGGTCTCCCTGTCCTGTAAGCCTCTCTCGAACCTCGCATCGAGATATCTGTAAGCGTGGCACCAAGGACAGCTCCGAGGCCTGCACCTATCACACCGCCTCTCCAGGGATTCTTATGATCAAGAAATGCCCCTGCAATACCACCTATAAGCCCTCCGGCAGCAGCTCCTTCATAATGGTATTGAGTGCAGGCGGTGACGGCCATTAAGGCCACCATGACTATGAGAGCCAGAAACCTTCTCATAATTCTCCTCCTTTCTTCTCTCTTATAGGTTAAGCTTTTTAAATATACTATATCAGATTTATCTAAAATTTCCATCTAATTTTTAATCCTCGAGGATGACAAAGGCCATCCCAAGACCTGCCTCATGGGTTAGACTGAGATGTATCCTCTTTACCCCGATACTATCAAGATATTCTCTCAATCTGATCCCGGAATTGATGAGAGGTTTCCCTGTCTCTGTATTTATCACCTCGATATCCTTCATGGTTATACCCTTTCTCCCACCAATGGCCTTAATCATGGCCTCCTTTGCAGCAAATCTCGCTGATAATGGAAGATAAGGGTTTTTTCTCTCAAGACAATAGTCTAACTCCCTTGATGTAAAAACCCTATCGAGAAACCTCCTGCCCCACCTTTCGACTATCTCCTCTAATCTTGCTGCTGATACGATATCTACTCCAAGGCCATAAATCATTTTGTTATTATATCGACTCCCTTAATCCTGATCCCTTCTCTTTTCCCATTTATCTGCCTGAAGGCCGTGATGATAATCCCGGCAGACAGGATGACGAGTATTAGAGAAAAGACAATGAGGAGCGTATTATTTGAAGGGATATACTTTGTCCTCAGGAGATATAATAGCGAAGCAATTGTTGTAATAAGCATAATAACAGCAGGGATTAAGGCGAAGGCTGATTTCTTCCCCTTTTTGACAAGCCATGATGATACAGTCAATAATGAGAGGGCAGCGAGGAGTTGGTTGGCAGAACCGAAGACAGGCCATATTGAGAGAAAGGCCTGTTTATAGGCAAAGATAAACATCAGGACAACAGAAAGCCCTGCATTGAAGAGATATGACCTTAGAATGGCAGGGGGATTCTTTATCAGGACCTGCCAAATCTCCTCAAAGAGGTACCTGTTCAGTCTTACAGCAGTATCAAGGGTCGTGATGAGAAAGCCCTCTATCATGAGAATGCCGAATATAGTTCCTACATACACAGGGATTCCTGTACTAATGCCGAGTATCTTTCCCATTGATAACGAGAAGGCAAGTATAGGGTTTGATTTTCCTCCTGCTGTGGAAGGAAAGACTATCTCCTTGTAATAGTTAAAATCGAGGCATGAGCTGACGATTATAAGAACCGTTACAGCCAGGAGACCCTCAAGGAGCATTGCCCCAAAACCTATCCTCTTTGCATCAGACTCCCTCTCTATCTGCTTGGATGTAGTGCCGCTCGCTATGAGGCTGTGAAAGCCCGAGATGGCTCCACAGGCGATCGTGATGAAAAGGATAGGCCATATAAGGCCTATCTTCATGTTGCCTTCAACGATATTGAAAGAAGGATATCTTATCGATAACCCCTGAAGTCCTCCAGCAAAGATGCCCATGACAAGTACCGCAATTCCTGCATAGAGTATGAAGGAATTAATAAAATCACGGGGCTGTAATACGAGCCAGACAGGTAGACCTGCTGCCAGAAAGACATATATAGTGAGTATTATCATCCATAATTCAGGCTTGATAGTTACAGGATAGAAGAGGCCTGTAATTATCGAAATCGAAAGGATAAAGACAGATATGATGCTTGCAATGGCAACTCTTATCCTCTTCCTGTAAAGAAGAAAACCAACGAAAGGGGAAAGGATAGTGATTATTATTACAGAGGTAGATGCGACACCTCCAATCCTGACCTTTATATTCCCCTCACTATCAACATAGCTCTTAAGGACTTCCTGATCAGGAGAGAGTCCAAGTGCGCCTGGCGATGCAGAAGATGTGAGGGCTGTTGTGGTTAAACCGAGGAAGGCCGATGTCACGAGTATAACCATAAATATCACAAAGAGTATAAAGAGGATATAACCACCCTTTCCAAGGGTTCTGTTCGTGATATCTGCTATCGACCTCCCCTTTTCCCTTATACTCACAAATAGGGATGTGAGGTCGTGGACAGCACCAAAAAAGACTGCCCCGATTATTATCCACAACCATGATGGATAGAAACCGTAAAGCAAGGCTATCGTCGGCCCTATTATGGGGCCTCCACCTGCTATTGATGAGAAGTGGTGGGAGAAGACAACGAGCCCCTTGGATGGTACATAATCCCTGCAGTCTGAGATTGAACAGGCAGGAGTCAGGTTTCTATCGTCAGATTCAAAGATATTGCTTATATATCTTCCATAGAACCTGTAGGCAATCCCGAATATAAGAATCGTTATAAACAGGGGATAAAGGACATTGATAGAACCTAAATCCATTTATGTATGACCCCCTTACATATTGTCATAACCGCCATGCCCTTAAGGAGCCACCTGTCAAAAGGCGTGTTCTTACCGAGGGAGAGGAATCTCTCTGCCTCTACCCTGAATTCCCTCTTTATATCAACAATAAGGATATCTGCCTTTGTGCCTGGCCTTAAGGTTCCTTTTGGAATCCCTACAATCTTTGCTGGATTAAAGGAGAGTTTTTTTATGAGTTCCTTAAGGCTTAAGCGGCCATCATGGACCAGCTTGAGGCTCAGTGAGAGGGCAGTCTCTAAACCTGATATGCCCGAAGGGGCCTTATCAAACTCCTGGAGTTTTTCATCCCTGTGATGTGGAGCATGATCCGTTGCTATCACATCGATAGTACCATCCCTTAGACCTTCAATTATCGCATTAATATCTTCTTCTGTCCTGAGGGGAGGATTCACCTTTGCATCTGTATTATAGTCAGAAACAGCCGCCTCAGTTAGTGAGAAATAGTGAGGACATGTCTCGGCACTCACATTAAGGCCCTCCTCCTTTGCCCTTCTTATTAGCTCCACGCCTCTACGGGTTGATACATGGGCAATATGGAGCCTTCCTCCGGTCAGTCCTGCCAGCATGATATCCCTTGCAATCATGATCTCCTCTGCCTCATCTGGAATACCTTTGAGACCGAGTCTGTTTGACTCTATCCCTTCGTTCATCACTCCACCCTCAGAAAGGTTTATATCTTCGGGATGGGATATTACAGGCATGTTAAAGGCCTTTGAATACTCAAGAGCCCTCCTCATAATCAGGCTATTCATCACAGGTCTTCCATCATCAGAAAAGGCAACGCACCCTGCTGAATGCATATTCCCCATCTCTGCAAGCTCTTCGCCTTTCTGCCCCTTTGTTATGGCGCCAATTGGATAGACATAGCAGGCACCCTCTGCATAGGCCTTCCTCAGGATAAATTCTGTGACAGTCTCGTTGTCATTAACAGGGTTAGTGTTTGGCATACAACAGAGGGTCGTAAATCCTCCTTTCAGCGCTGCGAGTGTTCCTGTTCTTATAGTCTCTTTATGGCTGAAACCAGGCTCCCTGAGATGGCAGTGCATATCCACAAGCCCTGGAAGGACATAAAGATTTGTGGCATCTATAATCTCGAAAGATGAAGATATGGCATTTAAAGTACGAGGCCTGAGGACGATCTCCTTTATTCTATCTTCTTCAATCAATATATCACCGATCCCGTCTATCTCCTGGGAGGGATCTACAATATGGCCATTTGTGATGAGGATATTCACAAGCCTCTCCGTATAGTACAACAGCGATTAAGTGAAAGAGAGAGACGAGGCGAAAGAACCTTCCCCCTTGTCTTTATCTCTATCACGGTTGTATTTAATAAGTCTATCATAACATCTCATCCATAGACAAGTAAGGTTTTTGTTAGGCAGTGGGATTTGCTTTTTTCCTCAAATTTATATTATATTAAAAGGTAAATATTTGCCGTCTAAGGCAGGTAATATATACTATGTGCAGGCTAGCAGCTTTAACATCAGATAGATATTTTTCTCCCATCGAGAATGTCCTTGCCCTTGAGACCATGAAGGAAGGGCATGATGGCTCAGGCCTTGGTCTGACATTGAAGGACCTTGGTGGTGATTTTGAGGAATTCAAGAGATTTCCTATCCTTTCGGGTATCTGTTCTAAAAAGGGCATAACACTCCTTGATGAGTTCATGGGCCATAATGGTTTCAAGCTCAAATATGTCTGGACCCCAAAGATAAAACCTGTGAAGGGTATTATTCAGAGGGAGTATTATTTTGCGAGGGTTTATGACTATCCTGATTCTTATAAGGATAAGTCAGAGAAGGAGAAGGAAGACCTGTTGATGAATATTCGGATAGCCCTCAGGAGGATGGGAGAAGACGATGAGTCTATCTTTGCCTTTTCCTTTTATCCTGATGTAATAACTCTCAAAGAGGTGGGAGATCCTCTCCAGGTGGCGGAGTTTTTCGGCCTCGATAAGGAAGACCTCAGGGCAAAGATAGTCTTTGCCCAGGGAAGGCAGAACACGAATTATCAGATCTATCTTTATGCCTGTCATCCCTTTTTCATTCAGGGATACTGCTCAATGACAAATGGCGAGAATACTGCCTTTGTTCCCATACGGGAGTTTCTGACATCCAGGGGGTTTCCAGGATACTTTGGCTACAATAGCGATAGCGAGACCTTTACCCATATCCTTCATTATACAGTCAGGCAACTGGGCTTCCCTCTGACATATTACAAGGATGTGATTACGCCATTGAAGACCTCAGAGATAGATCAGAGGGATGACAGAGAGGCATTGAGGTTGATTAAACAATCCTTAAGACCTCTCTGTATAGACGGCCCGAATATGGTGATAGGGTTCACACCTGATGGTACATGTTTCATGGTTCAGGACTCGAAGAAACTTAGACCTGGCGTTGTCGGTGGCTTAAAGGGAAAATATGGACTTATGTCAGAGGAGTGCGGCCTTGACAGGGTTATTCCCGAGAGGGACAGGTATAAAGATATATTCCCGATGAAGTATGACATGGTTATAGTTTCGCCCGGGGCCAGAGAAGTGAAGGTCTGGGATCAATTAAAGGGGGCTTATAAACTTATTGAGGAGGAATCACTATGTCCAGCATAAAGATCCTTGACCACAATCACCATCTATCCCTCAGGGAATTCCCTTATATTATCAGGTGGCGTGACGACCGTTGCAAGAGGTGTGGAAGGTGTACAGCTGTATGTCCTGTTAAGGCGATTGAGCCAACAGTAAAGGTCCAGAGGTATGTTCAATCAGAGGGAACGGTACCAACACCGATACCTGTTAGAAGGGTTATCCAGGTCGTTGAACAGGTGACTGATATAGACCGTTATTGCACAGGGTGCGGTACCTGTACTCTTGTTTGTCCAAATGATGCAATCGAGCCCGAATTTAATCCCCAGAATAAATTTCTCCATTATAAAAATAGAGGTGGAGATGCCTATAAGAGGGGTGGCAGGAGGAATGATCCATCTCTGTCCACCCTTGATAGATTGAAGTTTACGAGGATATCCATGCTCACAGACCCTGCCCTTGATGCAGGAAGGCATGAGTTCAGGATAAGGTCCTATATAGGAAGGATATTGCCTCCTGAGGAGCTACCATTAAAAGTAGTAGACGGGAGGCTTGTAGTTGATAGGGAGAGTGGTAAGTTTATCCCCCCTGTCCGAGAGATATTCCCTATAATGATCGGTAGTATGTCAGTTGGTGCCCTTTCGCCTACTATGTGGGAGGGGCTTGCAATGGGAGTGGCATATCTGAATGAGGTTGAAGGGCTTCCTGTTGTTATGTGCTCAGGTGAGGGTGGTGTGCCGCCGAGATTACTGAAGTCAAGGTATATAAAATATTTCATTCTCCAGATCGCATCAGGTTATTTTGGATGGGATAGCATCATCCATTCCCTTCCCCATATGGTAGAAGACCCTGCTGCTATCGAGATAAAGTATGGTCAGGGTGCAAAGCCTGGTGACGGTGGGCTATTGATGGCACAGAAGGTCCTGAAATTGATAGCCGAGATCAGGGGGGTGCCACAGTTTGTTGATCTACCCTCTCCACCGACTCATCAGACGAAGTATTCAATAGAAGAGGCTGTAATGAAGATGATTCAATCCATGTCTATGGCCTTTGGTTTCAGGATACCTGTTTATCCAAAGATATCAGGGACGAGGACTGCAAGGGCTGTCCTGAATAATCTTGCCCGAAATCCTTATGCCTCAGCCTTGAGTATAGATGGTGAGGATGGCGGAACAGGGGCTGCTTATAATGTCTCCCTCGATAAGATGGGGCATCCCATAGCCTCTAACATCAGGGAATGTTACCTTGACCTCGTAAAACAGGGCAGGCAGAATGAACTCCCCCTCATAGCAGCAGGAGGTATTGCTAAGAAGGGGAATCTCGCTGCGAATGCTGCAGCCCTTATTATGCTTGGTGCATCAGCAGTCTCTATTGGAAAATATATAATGCAGGCTGCTGCTGACTGCTTTGGTGATGAATATAATAGATGCAATCTCTGTAATACAGGAAAATGTCCGAGGGGGATAACGACGCAGGACCCGAAGCTTTACAGGAGGCTTGATCCTGAAAAGGTTGCCGAAAGGGTGGTGGAGGTCTTTAAGGCAGCGGATGTGGAACTCAAGAAGATATTTGCACCTATGGGCAGGAGCACAGAACTTCCTATAGGGATGTCAGATGGTCTGAGTGTTGATGACAAGGCTATAGCAGAGAGGTTAGAGATAAGTTATGCCTGTTAAGAAGAGGTCAGAAGTGAAGAGCCAGAGGTCAGAGAAGATAAAAAAGAGAGAAGATCAGATTCTTCAGATAAAGGGGAAGACTGCTATCATCAGGGGCAATCTCAATGGCAACAGGGTGCCTTCCCGAATCCTTGAAGAACATATCCAGGAGGCCGTGAGGGAAGGGGCGAGGGAACTATATATCTATGCTGATGGACAGCATGGAATAGGTGGTCGCATATGGCCGAGGGGTGAGACAGTAAGGCTCATCGTTGAAGGCCCTGTTGGTCAGAGGCTTGGCAGTATGGGCATGTTCGGAACAGAGATAGTCGTTAAGAACAGCGTATCTGATGATGTGGGATGGCTTAATTGTGGTGCAAAGATAACGGTCCTGGGAGATGCTACGAACGGTGCATGGAATGCCGCTGCCCAGGGTATCCTCTATGTTCAGGGGAGTGGTGGCGCCAGGTGTGATACAATGACGAAACATAATCCCCGATTCGACCCACCCCAGTCATGGTATTTCAGGGATGTTGGTGACTCCTTTGCAGAATTCAAGGCCGGCGGTATTGCCGTAGTCTGCGGTGTTGATCCGAGAAATCCCGAGAACATCCTCGGTTACAGGCCCTGTGTCGGGATGGTCGGCGGGATTATCTATTTCAGGGGACCTATACAGGGTTATAGCGAGAGGGATGTGAAGCTTCTTGACCTTACAGACCAGGACTGGCAGTGGCTCACTACGAACATAAGGCCATTCCTTGAGGCTATTGATAGGGTCTCCTATCTCTCT
>Ga0334722_10001251_pt1 | contig 32750 bp, 59 predicted proteins | sample C3_bottom_MG_FD_207210 | JGI IMG/M metagenome (GOLD analysis project Ga0334722, IMG submission 207210) | Sediment microbial communities from Yellowstone Lake, YNP, Wyoming, USA - C3_bottom | ecosystem: Environmental > Aquatic > Freshwater > Lake > Sediment | place: USA: Wyoming | collected... | reverse complement strand
TCTATTTACTCCAAAACCAACCCCTGCCCCAAAAGCGGCCTCAACACAAAAATCAACCTTTGTCCCTCAAATTTCAACAAATCAAGGAACAAAAACATTTGGACAAACTGCTCCTCAACCTCAGTATTCAACACCTAAAAGTGCTGTTGGAATGTCAACTAATCAGGGAGCAGTTTATAATTCAGGAACTGGAACAAGAAGTGTAACGACTGGTAATCCAGTACAGGTATCAGCTCCATCTTATGAAAGACCAACGGCCCCTTCATATAATTTTGTAAATTCATTACAAGGTTTAGTACAGAATTTAGCTAAACCAATGCTCCAACCACTAACTAACGCCATGAGTACAATTAGCTCTAATCAATTAACAAAACCTACAGGTATACAATCAACCATAACTCAAGCATTAGGAAAAGCGGGAGGAGCATTGAATTCATTTGGTACGGCAATCGGAGCTCCACAATTAGCCCCAGGTGGATTTGGAGCTCAATTACAGAATTTTGCAGGAAATATGTTAGCTCGTCCAGTTCAGGCATCTGAGAATACAATGACACCACTTAAACCAACCAACACACCTGATTCTTCAAGCAGTTCTTGGAGACCACCATCTGTAATTGCTGCTGAAAAGAAATGGGCTGATGAAAATAGAGGAAACTTACAAGCAGACCTAAATAGGTTGCAGACAATAACACCAGGTCTTCAACAGCAAAATGATGCTTATGATGCTTTAAAAGCCAAATTTCAATCAGGACAAATTACACAGGATGAGTTTATGAAACAGGCAGGAGATTTGATGAGCATAACTCAGGCAGGTGGCGATGTCTCAAAAACAAATCCATATACACAAGATGCTCTTACTGGTTCATATATTAAAGCAGATTCAGCAGGTGCAGTGTCAGACCCAACTACTAAATCGTTTAATGATTCAATTCAGGCAATTTATGATGAACAATCAAAAGCCCAACAACCAATTTTAGATGCGATGTGGAATGAAGTACAAAATGGAAATACATCTTATGAAGATTACTTGAAAAAACAAGATGAAGTACAGAGACAAGCCATAATTTCAGCTTATGATAAAGCCAAACAGGATGCAGAATCACAAATACCACTTATACAACAGGACTATACAAACGCCCAAACTCAGGAAAAGAATTTATTAGACCAATTTTTAGCAACTCTATCTAAACAAAAAACTGATAAATCAAATACCTATGACCAATCATTAGCAACATCAGTTAAAAACCAGAAACTTGAAGAAGCGAGACTTAGAAATGTCTTTGCTAATCTTGGAACTGCTGAATCATCTTCATTTATTGATAAAATGACAGGACTGGCACAGGACGCAGCTGGAAATCAATCAGATATTGAAAGACAGAAATTGGCTGATTTGTCAGCAATAGATACAACTGGAACTAATGAACAAACTAATTATGCAACAAGAATTGCCAATTTGCTAAGTGGTCAAAATAAGGATATTTCTGCTATAAGGTCAGGGATTTCAGCAAACGAAGGAAAACAAGCCTCAGATTTAGCAGGACTCACAAGTACACTGCTTCAAAACTTAGCAACAGGTAAAGCAAATGCGACAACTGCTAAACAGGGAATATATAATACTCAATTAACTCAAGCTCAGAAATTACAGGATTATCTGACTCAATATCAAATAAGTAATCAGTTAGCCAAAGACCAATCTCAATTTAATACCGCTTCAATTCAAGGAAATACTACAATAGGTAATAAAATCAGGCCATCAGGATTACCTTCGGATATGTGGGGATTAGCTTCTCAACTATATAATTCAGGAGTAAGGGGAGCTGATATAGTAACTCAACTAAAGAGTCGTGGTGGAGTTGGTTGGAATTCTTGGTACGATACTCTTAAAAATTTATTAACATAACTTATGTATGGCCAATTTTTTAGATACATTAAAAAATGCTTTAGCTTCTTGGGCTCAAAGAAATCCTCAACAGGCTCAAAACGTACTAAAATTAGAAAGGCCAGTAAATCAAGTTAAACAAGCAATCGTTAATACCCCAAGTTATCTTCTTCAAGGAGCTAAAAATGTTGCAATTCAGGCTCCAAAACAGGCAAATCTATTCGGTCAAAGAATAGGCACTGCTGTAACCGCTCCTTTTGATTTTAATAATATGCAATCAATGAATAAAACTGATACAGGGATTGCCGATAAATATGTAAAAACCGCTATTGCTATTAGACAAACTAATCCTTATATGTCTAAAAGATTATTTGATAGAGCAAGAGAATTAAGCCAAGGCACAGCTCAAAGAGCTCAATCAATGAGTGATATTTTAGGAAAACAGAAAAAAGAATTAGTGTCATCAGGAGTAAATACTGGACTCTATGCTCTTGGCGGACCAACTTCAATTCAAAATCCAGTAGCAACATCAGTCGCTTCAATAATCGGAGGAGGATTAAATAAAGTAATGGGTGGAAGTTATAAAGAAGGAGTAATAAAAGGAGTTGATACAGCAACTAAATTTAATGCCATTGCTCCACTTACAAATCCAGTTATTTCAGGAGTAACTGGAAAAGTGAAATCTTTAATTGATAATCCAATAGCCCGTCAGGTTGTTGGAAGAACTCTATCAGGACTTGGAGCAGTTGGAGAAAATGAACTTCTGGCTAAACTTGACCAACAAAATATTACTAATAAAGACAGGCTTATTTCATTTGGAATAGGTGCTGTATTATCATCAGGAGGAAAACCTGAAGATTGGTCTAAACTTAAAAATGAAACAAAACAATTAGTTATTGATGGTGGGAAAATATTTGGTTTGGATACTCGTCCTGCTGGAGATGTATGGGTAGGTGTAAGTGAAAAAAAATATGCTAATATGCCTGCTTTTCTTTATGAAAAGATTAATCATCTCAAAGAGGGTGATTATCCAATGGGATTATCAGTAAAAGCATTGAAACCCTATGAAAGTCCTACTTATATAAAATCAGTTAATGAGGCTGTAAAATCAGGAAAGGTTAATCCCCAAGAAGCTGATATGTTACTTAATGAGGGAAGAACTCTCCAACCCAAACCCCCAGTACAGGGAGGAGTAAAGGGGAGTACTCCAGTTAATACAAGAGAAATACTTAGTACACTGGCAGAAAAAAAAGGAGTTATTACAAATGAACAAGTATTAAAAGCCTCAAAAGAGATTAAAGGACAAAGAATAACTGCGGTTTCAGAACAACGGAAACTTGCTGAACTTGCTCGTATACAATCAATAAGGAATCAGGCTGAAAAAGATTTTCAGAATTTTACTAACGCCCAAAAAACAAATGATGTAGGAAATCTTGACTCGCTATGGAATAAGGCAGTAAATACATTCAAAGCCTTTAAATCTGAGGATTCCCTTTCAGGTCAGAGATTACAGGCTTCTCAAATTGAAGGAAACGCTACTCTTTCTCCTATAAATAAAGTTCTTGGAATGTTAAAAACAGCAGGAGTTGATATTGAAAATCAGTCAGTCAAAGATGCAGGACTTGCAGTTGATTGGAATAACCCAAATCAGGTACATGATTTTTACAGAACATTTGCTCCAGCCAAAGCTGGTGAATGGTTAGATGCCTATAGATATAATAATATGCTTTCAAATCCTGGAACACTTGAAGGAAATTTGGAATCAAATGTGGTTGGTTCAGCCGTTGTTGCCCCAGTTCAAAAAACAATACAGGGAATGTTGTCAGGAATTAAATCTAAATTAACAGGAACTCCTCAAACCCAATTTGCGGGAGAAGGTGCGGCTTATGCAAAAGGGTATTTCTCTAAAGAAGGATTGCAGGCCGCAACTAAATCTTTTAAACACGCCTATCAACTTGGAATGGACGAACTTGTAAACTCTGATGATATAGAAAAATTTGGACAGGGTTCACGCACCTTATCAAAAAGTGGAACTATCGCCCGTAAAGCTGAAACTGCAATTAAAGTATTTACTAATTTCTTGAAGGGAACTGATAATTTCTTTACAGAATTATCTAAGCGGGGAGTTCAAAAAAGTCTTGAGTATAGAAGTCAAAAAACTGGGATAGACATTCCAAATATAGGGGATGTTTCATATCAGGAAGCAAAAGACATTTTATTTAATGCTCCACTTGGAACTAAAAATCAAGGATTAGTAAATAATGCGATAGATGCCATGTCAGGTCATGTTAAGAACTTTACTCAGAGTAAATCTCCATTAATCAGTATTCCAGCTAAAATGACAATGCCATTTATTAAGATAGCGACTAATTTACTAAAAAGTTCAGTTGATTTCTCACCTATTGGATATGTAAATTCGTTATCTGCTGAAGATAAATTAGCTAAATTTACAAGAGCAACTATTGGAACAGGAACAATAATGGCATTAACACCATTTGCTATGGGAGATAATATAACGCTTTCAGCCCCTACTTCCCAAAAGGAAAGAGATTTATGGACTGCTGCTGGTAAACAGCCAAACTCTATAAAAATTGGAGATAAATGGTATTCATACATGAGATTTCATCCAGCCATACAGTCTCCTATAATATTTGCGGGAGCTTATGCTAAAGCCATGAAAGACCCCAAAAACCTTGATAAAGCATATATTGAAAAAATCGGACAGGCTTTTGGAACTTGGTGGGTAGAACAAACGCAACAAACGTATCTTAAAAATGTAGGTGACTTTGTAAAGGTATTAAGTGGTAGTGAGAATATGGCCGCTTCAGCTATTGCAAATTATCCAAAACAATTTGCTCCTTTTAACGGATTTCTTAACTGGGCAAACATAGCACTTGATAATACTAAACGCAGAGTGGCGTCTGACGCTGACATGATGACTAAAGTATTACAAAGTATTAAAATTGGGATTCCTTTCCTTTCACAATCAGTTCCTCCTGTTCTTGACCAAATGGGTAATGAAGTACCTAAAAACGCACCAGGGGACACTGCTTGGAATATGTTGACAGCTGAGAAAAGAACTACAATCAATCCTATGAATAATGATATACTTAATCAATATAACCAAAGAACAAATCAAGAAAAAACTAAAAAAAGTATGTTAGATATTCTAAAAAACGGGGGAACTCCAACCTCAAATATATCTTCTCAGGCAGGAGTTCAAACAACAGGAGACCCGACTATTGACCTATTAGTAAAGCAAAAAGCTGAAAAAGCAAGAATTAGTACAATAACTGATATTTTAACAAGAAGTGGTGCATATAAAGACATTCCACAAGGAACTGCACAAACTCAAAAATTACTTCAAATGGAATCAGTTACTCCACAGGAAATAAATGATGCAAAAATCAATTCACTTAAATCTCTTGGAACTTCAGAAACGGTACAGTATATTAAATCTCAACCGAGTGTAGATTTCACTGCCTTATATAAACAGGGTGTTTTGACTCCCGCTGTGGCTCAAGAAATGGAAAGACAGGGTTTTATTCCTAATGCTGACCAACTAATTAAAAATATGAAACTAACTGATGTTTACCAACAGAATAAAGCCTTAAGAAAAATAGGCACAAGTAGTATGAAAAAGATATTATCTTTACAGAAAAAAACTATGAAATCTATTCTTAACCGTAAAACTAAAACTATTAAATATAAAGTTTCTAAACTTCCAAAGATGAAAAAGATAAAAGTTAAAAGTTATAAATTTCCTAAAATAAAGGTAAAGTTATAATATGGTAGACTCAGTATTCTATTATCTTCCAGAGAGAAAAACAACCACCTTAGCAACGGTTGGAGGGATTGATGCTTCTCAGACTACGGGTATTAAATTAACATCTGTTGCCAATGTAGTAACTTCAAAACCAGGTATCATAGCTATGAATTGGAGTAACCCAATAGATGATACAAAGATTGAATATATTACCTATACGTCAATAGATGGTTCTCAGGAATTAGTAGGAGTTACAAGAGGGGCAGAAGATTCAACTGGACGTATTCATTCAAATGGAGTGACAGTCGCTTTTGTAGTCTCAAAATCTCATGTTGATGAAGTTGCTAAGGCTTTAAATGGAACAAACTCTGGAGTTACTTTAACTTCACCAGTAATAAATACTCCAACAGGAGATGTGGCAACTTTAACAGGAACTCAAACTCTTACCAACAAAATCTTAACTTCCCCCGTCTTCAATACTGGCGTTTCAGGAACAGCTATCTCAACTTCGGCAACTCTTGCCGAGAATTCAGATACAATACTTGCGTCACAGAAAGCGGTAAAGACTTATGTTTCTAATAATGGAGCTCCCGCTGATGGTTGGATAGCGGCAACAGGCACATGGACTTATGCTTCAGCCTCAACAATTACCGTACCAAGTGGAGCAGCATCTATTTATCAAATAGGAGATAAAATTAAGTGGACACAGACTACTGTTAAATATGGAGTTATCGTGGCAGTTGCAGATACCTTACTTACGATAGCGGTCAACACAGACTACACAGTAGCTAACGCAGCGATATCCGCTAATTATTATTCACATCAGGCTAATCCGATTGGCTTTCCTTCTTTATTTGCTTTTACATCTACCATTACTGGATTTACAACATCAACAACAACACTTTATTATTCACTATCAGGAAGAATGGCTTATATCTATATGTATAATTTTGGTGGAACAAGTAATGCTTCTACATTTAATTGTACTCAACCTTTTATTCCTGCCACATTTGGTGGACAATCTTTATATTATCAAGCTGGTTTGGGAGTAAATGATAATTCAGCGTGGAAAGTTACATCAGGAGTATGTGGAATTCAAATTTCAGATGGCTTACTAAAATTTGGGATAGACGCAACAACATTTGCCGCTAACGCTTTTGGAGGATTTACAGCAAGTGGGTTTAAGGCAGTTCAAGGAATAGTGTCATTTCCTTTTTAACCTATGAAAAGAGAAGAAACTAAAGAAATTATAAATTATATTAATTTATGATAACACTAAATGATTTTATAAATAAATGGGCAGGACATACAGTTGATACTGATGGGATTTACCCAAATCAGTGTATGGACTTGATGCATCAATACCTTATTGATTGCTTTGGGATTACAGATAGTCGGGTACTTGCAGCCGCCCAAGCTAAACTTGTCTATACCAACTTCCCTAATATCTTCGGACATGAACTCTTTACACAGATTCCCAATACACCAGATAACATTCCCCAGAAAGGCGACATATTCTTTTTTGGTAGTGGAGTTGGGGTTGCTGGTCATGTCTGTATTTTTATAGATGGAGATGTTTGGACTTTCCGTTCATTTGATGCTAATTGGAATACTGTACTCCCTCACGTCCAATCCCATAATTACAATGGTGCGTTAGGTTGGCTAAGAGTTAAAACCGTACTCCCACCAGTCCTCACAAAAGAACAACAGATGTTAGCAATTATAAATACACCTATATCTGACCCAGACTTTAGGAATAAGGTTAGGGCGATTTACGGAGTTTAGCATTAGCAGTTAAGCACCTAAAGTGCTATTCACATGAAGAAATTATTTAAAGCCTTATGGCACAAAGTACAACGATATTTCAGCGGTTGGAAAAGAAAATTGACAACATCGGGAAAAAAGCAGAGAGGGAAGCCGAGAAGAAAGTAATGCGTCAGAGGATAACGGAGATGGTAAGGGGGATGGATTTTTGGCAGAAGTTAGAGTTACACATTAAAATAGGATTATGACAGATTTATTTACAGCAATATCAAACTTCGGATTTCCGATAGTAGTCGCTTCTTATTTGCTATTGCGATTTGAGAAGAAGATAGAGGCTCTGTCTGATAATATAAAAAGGAATACTGATGTCACAGAAAAACTGATAGAGGCAGTCAAGAAATCCAATACTAATTTTTCAAACTACAACAAAAATGGAAAAAGAAATACTTGATGCTTTTACTTATGTCGCTAACCAACCTATGTTTTGGGGTTCAATGGGATTTACGACAGCTATTGCCATGTTTGTCGGAGTAATCCTATATGACGGACACATAGACCAAGCTCAAAAAGGAACACTCTCCGTTTTAAGCTATGCGGCGATGATATTTTGGACAACCTTTATAAGGTTAAGACCACCCGCCGTTGAACTTCCATCCCATCAGGGAAAGGTTTTTGCAGGATTAGCAACTATTATCTACTTAATATTATTCTGGTTAATCGGAGTTGGACTCGGAGTTATGTTTTTTCACAGACGATGTAAAGAGTGATGTAATTTTCTTATTAGTTAAAAGTTAATAATTTCATGGTCAAATCAGGTTTCAAATCTTCGGAGTTTTACGTTGCTTTGTTGGGCATTGGCGGAATAGTTTGGCAACAGGTACAGGCAAGGTGTAATTTTGATATGACGTTTATCCTCTCAGTTGGAGCTGTCGTTGTTACTTACGTCTTAGGGCGTAGTTGGGTAAAAGCAAATCAACTTAAACAGCCTGACCTATGACCGAGAAACCTAAGCCCGAAGTTAAAGTCTCAATCGTCTCAACTTTAGGCGGTGCTTTAATCGCAATCGTCAGGGGGAATGAAACACCAAAGGTAGGAATAGTTAAACCCGACAAACAGATTAGTTGGCTTCAAAGACGGAAAATGAAAAGGATGCCACAATCAGGAAAACGTTAACCTTATAATTCTTCTTCGTACATCTCTCTCTACGAAATACTAAAATTACCGTATTTCTTTTGAATTTGACGAACTCTTACAGATTTATCTTGTTCTTGAAGTACCCATTTATGTTCTATGGAATGACATTTTTTACATAAAGGTTCTAAGTTTTCTTCAGAGTTATTATTAGAGTTGCGATTTTTATGATGGATTACTATTGCCCTCTTACCACATTTACGGCAACCTCCTATAACCCTAATATTAGGAAAATTAGCAAAAGATAGGTTTCTATTACTAAAACTGGCGTAGTCTTTTACTATCTGATGTATCCGTTGGGGCGAAACCTTGAATTCACGGGCAATATCCGACATTATCATTCCATCTTTATAAAGTTTTTTTATTAGTTTTTTATTTAGCATGTTTTCTATAACTCTTAATTCCGTTTTCAGACATCTTCCTTAACTTACAAATCACACAGTATAAAGCTCTTGGAGAAGTTTTTTCTCTCTTATGACATTTAAGACAGAGATTAGAGTTTTTACTTTTTGTTTTCATAGTGCTTAATAATTTCCTCGTAATCAAATCTCTTCATCTGTTTAATCTCTTTACTTTTTTCCATTAACCATTGATATTGGTCTTCTCCATAAGATTTTAAGAAAGCAGATATATAGTGTTGTGGCTCGTAGTTATCAAGATAATTATGATGTGAGCAAATTGCATGGCAGTTAATTTCACTATACCTTAAAGACATCTTTCCCCTCTTAAAAAGATGACCACATTGTATCGCTCCTTTACATTTATATCTACCATCAGATTTACCAATAAAACACACATTTCTATCTCTGTTTCTTATCCATTTACTGAAAGTCAAATCAGCCTTGGCTTTCAGACTCTTAATGGATGGGAGCTTTTTACGCTTAACTCGCTTGGAAGGGGCGGTAGGTGAGCGTTTTTTGGGCTTGCCGTAGGACTTACCTACTAGTATGCCGTTACGTCTATAACCCTTGTCTATTTTGATAGGCTTGGGAAACGCAAGGACAACTTCAGGAATAAGATGGCTTTCTATGTATCCCCCCACTTTAGATATTTTACTATCTATCATATCATTGAAATAACTATTAACACAACCACAATCCCCACCGCTAACTCATGCCAATGTTTAAACATATAGACAAAGAGTATTTTGTAAGGCAATGGGGTGCTGTTCATTATTTCTTTTCTAAATTTTTAATCTTCTTCGTGTAATTGACAACCTTTACACATACAATTACAAACTACTTTCTTCCTCTCCTCCCTTATCAAGGACGATATTTCTTTACGGAATAATTCAAGGATTTGTTTTATTGCTTCATTGCGTAAACCTCGCCTAACAAGTGGTTTTTCTTTTCCCCTTAAATTAGTTAAGCGAATATAATTCATCAAAATTTTCTCTATCTCCCCCTCTCTTTGTGGTTGGTTCATAGGTTAAATAATTTCTAATCATCTGGGGTTTTAACCCAAATGGCTATAAATTAGCACTCTACATTATAAACTCCCGACTTCAAACTATAATCTGCATTTGTCTTATTACTGGCTGATATGTTTCCACCAGATGACATAGTAAGTGTATTACCTTTTGTTGATGAGCAATACCAAGGATATGAAGGATATGTTGGATAAACTGGATATTCTCTTATAATATAAGGAGAACTCCAGTTATTTATTGTTGTATGAGTTTCAAGTGTAAATTCTTTCCAATCCTCTGGTAATAACTTCTTAAGAGTAGCTATTAACTTTGAAACCTTGATATTTTCTTCAATCTTTACTGTCTTATTTGTTGTGTCTAATTGTATTTTCATATTTTATTTCACCCCCTTTCTCTATCTTCTCTTTCCCCTCTTTTTGTGGTTTAGGATTCATAGGTTAAAAAGTTTGGACAAAATATAATGAGTTTTGTCTACACAACAAACAGAGCTTTCCTCTTTAGTAATAAGTCTTTCAATTAAACTTGAAATAAGTGGTAAGGCAAGTATCGTATCATATTTTTCATTATCTATTTTTATATGGTATTTTTCTTCTAAAACAGTAACGGTGTTTAATACTATTTCCATCATTTTATCTTCAGCGTCAATGATAACGCCCTTTACTTCATCGTGGTTAAAAAGGTCTTTATAACCTTTTGATTTTTTCCTTTCTTCATTAGCAAGATTAAGAATATTATCAATTACATTTTTTATATTTTTCTCTATCTTCTCTTTCCCTATTGGTTTATCCTTCATATTTAATTACAATGAACACAACTTGTATTATGAGAAAAATCACATTCTTTATCTTCTTTTACATTAGGACAATGACACTTACAAAGACATTGACTTTTATGTTGATAAGCCCATTGTTTTTCTAAAATCTCATTCCAACTTTTCTTCTTATCTATTGGTTTATTCATTTTGGGTTTCATAGTTTACCTTCCTTTAATTTTTTAATATCTTTTTCTGGAATTTCTAAAGTTATGGTATTAGTTTTATCTAATTTTTCGGTTACTGTTGTCTGATATTTACAAACTAAATTATGGAAAAATTGCCCTGCTTCAAGTCTTATAACTTTTTCAATAAATTCATCTAAAAACCCATACATTGTTTCTTCGTCATCGTCATCCACTAAATAATAAAGCCACCTACCGCTCATATGCTTTTTGAAAGCATACCGTCTGTTTAGTTTGTCCTTCCAGTCATTTTTCATACTCCGTTAATAAATTTATAATGTTATTAAGTTTTAATCTTCCTCAACAATAACCCCAAGTGCCTTAAAGAAATCATCAACTTGTGATTTCTTTATTCTAGTTGTTCCGCCTTTGCCAAAGAATTTAGTTCCAAAAAAGTCGGCACCTCCCAAGTCGGCACCTCCCAAGTCGGCACCTCTCAAGTCGGCACCTCCCAAGTCGGCACCTCCCAAGTCGGCACCTCTCAAGTCGGCATCTCCCAAGTCGGCACCTCTCAAGTCGGCACCTCTCAAGTCGGCACCTCCACTAACCGCTTCCTCTACTGCTTCTTTGATAGTTGTTTTTTCGCTCTCAAACAATACTTCTCCAGCGAGTGTTTTAATTTGTAACTTAACCTTTGAGGAAGTTTCTTTCTTTTCCTCATTTGCCACATACACCTTTAGCTCTTCTATCTTTTTTAGAGCCTCATCTTTAGATATTTTCATAATATTTAATAAATTTATAAAGACTAAAAGCTGGGGGATAGTGTAATAAAGTTTTTAACTTTAAATCACTATCAGAGCTGTTATAACACTTATATAGACTGTCTCTATGTTATTTAGGTTATATGCCCAGACAGGTCGCTTCTACTGTCAAACAATACCTATTTTTTAGGTTCCCCAGCTTTCAATCCTCAAATTTTCAATGTACTTTTAACTACCCTTTGGGGGGTTAATCTTTAGTAAATTCTAACCACTTAAACCATAAAAACTTTCTTACTCCTACACGATAACCTAAATTCCAAAGACGACAACTTTTATGGTCACATTGAGCTTCTGATTTTCTACTGAAATCTGTAGTATCAGAACAGGGAATATAATTCCTAAATTTAGTCCAAATTCTTTTCATATAAGTATTGGGTTATTTAATTTTTAATCTTCTGACCAACTCTTAACTAATTCTTCCGTTTTTTCATCTCTGCGTTCATAATGTTTAATTTCATAGATTATTGCCCAAACTAAAAGAATTAAGTAAATTATTATAGCTATCTTCATATTTATAAACTCTCAATGTTATTTAATATTTCTTTTCTTTTATAATAAGACTCTCTACTTTTAGCTCTATGTAATTCTAAATGTTTGGCACAATACCACCCATTTATTTTTGGTTCGTTACAATCCCAACATAGACCTTTATCAATATTTCTTTTTTTATGTGCGGTTACATTCTTGCTAAATTGATGTTTTACTTTCTTTATTTCCTCCTTCATCTGTTGCTTAAAGAGGGAGAGGATTTTGTCTTCTGCTTCTTCTTCAGCTAACCCACCTTTATCCCATTTACATAAAAGTTCTAACAATATCTTCTCTAAATCTTTTCTTAAGTCTTTCATAATTTAATATCTTGATAAGCAACTTCTATTTTCCATTCATTTTTTCTTTTGGTCTTTCTAAATTTAAAGGCTTGAATAAAAACATATTTATTTAAAGAAAAAACATAATCTATGTTTGGACTTACTTTGTATAAAGTTAATATTTTTGTTGTCTTCATAATTTATCGGGAATTAACTTTTAATAATTTAATAGTAAATTCAAAACTTTCACTCCATGCTTTAGCTGATTGACCGCTATATGGATTTTTAAGAGTGCTTTTCATTCTCAATTCCTCTATCCTTACTTTCTTTTCAGGTTTTGGGGATTTAACTTCTATAGGTAAACTTTCTAACAATCTCCAAGTACGATAAGGAACAAAATCAAATTTCTTTTCTTTCTTCATTCCTTTAGATGTTTTGACCATAGGTGTTAAGCTAATAATCTTCCATATTATAAATTATAATCAAGGACTCCATCTTAATTTAAATTCTTTATAGGTAATTTTTTTGTCTGCCATATTTATATTGTTTTTCTTATTATCCAATCTCTAAAATTATTACTAAATAATAATAAAAAACTACCTATCATTAAATAAATAAGTAACAAAATAACAAGCGGAAATAATATAGGCCAAAATAATATTTGCACATGATTAATTGCATCTTTATCCATATTTAAAAAAGCTTTATCTGCTCAACAACTTCTAATTCGTCATTCCTTTAGATGTTCTGACCATTTTATTTTAAAATCCTAACTACTAATACTACTGTCACTTAATCCTCAATAGTTGATAAATCACTATCTCCTGTTGTATCAAATGTTTTTGTAATAGGGTGGTCCTCGTTAATATGTTTTTTTAACTCTTTTTCTGTTTTAAAATCCTCTGGGCAATAATCGCACCAATATTTTTCCATATTTTATTTTAATATTAACTAATAACTACTGTCACTTAATCAACTCTGGGTTCTCGTAAATATTACCGATAACTTTCCCCCCTCTAAATAATGGGTACGCTCTTAATTTTCCTAAAACAATCCAACCATAAATATCTTCATCACTGTCAGAAACATATCTATCAAACAAAACTTTACCGCTATAAACACCATATTCATAAAAGTCATTTTCATAAATTTCAACATTATTTTTATCTTTTAGACCTGTGTATTGCATTAAAATAATATCTTTTAAGGGATATTCTTCTTCGTGATAGGGTTTTTCACTACAAACTGTTTCAACAGTAATAATTTTTCCCGCTTTACGACCAAAAAGACTAATAACTTTTTCCATAACCTTTGCTCTTTTGTGCCAAATTCTAAATTTAATTTCTTTCATATTTTTTTATCATGGAATGGCGGTTTCTTTCCAATATGGCACCAATTCAAATGAGTAATCAAAGTATCGCAACCTTTATTCCTACAGTCCTTACAGTCAGCTACAAGTTTCTCTGTTATTGGGAAATCCCAAATCTTTCTTGTATGTTTAACTCTTTTTATGCTCATATTATTCACTATAGCAAATATTTAATGTAATAACAACAACAATATACTACAGGTTATAAAGGTTTTACTAACTTATAAACTCCTGTTTTCTCATCTACAACAAAGTTCTCTGGTTTTAAAAAGGGTTTACCCTCTCTCTTTTCATTCTTATACATTCTATATTTATTATTGTTTGTTGTTGCTTGTTTGTTGCTTGTTTGTTGCTTGTTTGTTGGAGGGCTTGTTGGTGATTGATAATCATCATAGCGACAGATTGTTATGACGCTAAATTTAGTAGTACTTTTGATTGTTAGAGTCTGTGTTGATTTTAGTATAACAAGGGCAGTCCTTATAGATTGTATGCTTATACCGCTCTCTTTTGACATAACCTTTAAACCACTAACAAACGACCCTCTTTTAATTGTTATTTCTTCACTATTCCAAATAAACTTATTATCTTGATGATTGGCTTTAATAACGCAGTAAAGAAAAAACGCCAAAACCATTGGTTTCTTAAAAAACGAAGTATCTATTATCTTTCTATGTATCTTTATCCAACCTTGATTGTCCATGTATTTCTCCTGTCTCCTGATTTATAAGGATAAAACCCTTACCATTACAGGAAGTACAAGGTATTTTCTTAAAAGAAACTGTTTTAAACCCATTACATACTGGGCATTTAAACGGAATAAATTTTGCTTCAATCTTATTGATTGGGTCGTTCATAAGTTTTTCTATTTCTATTTTCTATCTATCAATCACCGTTCCCTTTATACGAGCTTTAAATTTCGGCACCAGCTCTGATTTCTCGCACTCATGCCGACATTCTAATCCCGTTCTATGAATATACTCTTTTGTTTTTATTTGTCAATACTCATTTGCGTTTCTTTCTTTTTACCAAATAAAGCCTCTTTCATAGCCTCAAATTTTCTTTTTAATCCTAAATCTGTATAGTCCTGTACGATTTCAGGGTCAGGGGAAAACTCGTAGTCATACAATCTGTAAATCGCACCTTTCTTAATATACTTATCACTCATCTGTGCGACAAACGGAATATTATCGCAAGTATAGGACTTCAAGTTCTTAATCTTCATAGACTTCCCGTCAAAAAGTAAGGTTAGTGGCTCTTTCATCTTCTGGCAATACTCAACTATATAGGAGCGAACAGATACCTTACCCGCAAATTGTTTTTTACAAGTGTAGTTCATTTAAGTATTTACGCCACTCAGCAACTTTTAAATAAACAGCGTCTATATCTTCTTTATTAAACTCAAAATCAAATATCTTGACCCGCTTATCTTCTGGTATGTCTCCAAATGTCATTAACTTTATAATCTCTTTTTCCTTTTCCTTGTACTCTGGGCTTGAAGTGTCATTCTTAAATGAAAATCTATAGAGTTCATCATCTATAAATAGCTTTGGAGTATCAACTAAACAATAGGCTATATGACCTTTCTTTGTCCCAACAAGTGCCATATAACCTAATAGCTGGTAGTAGTAGTTCTTACGAGCCTTATCCTCATCAGATTGAACGTAGGAGAGCAAATCCCAAGAGGTCTTTATATCAAATAGAACCTCGCCAACTATATCGGGTGTACCAGTAATAAATTCATTACTATATAGAACAGTATTTTTTTTAAAGGTATTTTTATCTCCCCATTTCTTACCAAGCAGTTCAATACTATCTTGTTCACAGATAATCCCTTTCTCTGTAAATTTAGTAGTAATATCTCGCTTACGCCCATACTCCTTCTCTATCCAAATCTTAGTAAGCTCTGTCTTTGTAGTTTCACTTAGACTATCTTTAACACGACTTTTAGTCATAAGTAAAGGAAGCATTGAACAGTGGAATAGATATTGATCGTATTTCATATTATGTACTATCATGCCATTTATCTTCCCATTCATCTTCGCCTGTTGAAACAGTTTTTGTTTGACTTGCTTTCCAAGCCTTTCTTTTTTCTTCAGCGTCTACTAAGTTCTTACCCCATGCGATAAAATCACAACCTCCAGCAACTCCACCAATAAAAGTGCTTTTTTCACATTTACACATGTCCTTACCATTCTTGGTTTTTATATGATAAAGTCTACCTCCGTCCTTTGGACATATTTCCCCAGTCCATTCTTTTTCTTTCTTAGCAAATCCGCCGAATGATTTAACCTGTGGTTTAAATCCAACTTCTGTAAAATGTTTATCAACCGCAACCACTAAACTAACTAAATTTTTAGTTGCTTTTATATCGCCCTCTCTTATTGTAAATAAGACGTTATATCCTCCGAGAGTCGTAATACTGAAAGTAGCCGAATTCTTTTGATTATCTTCCATATTTATTATTTAACTTTTAATTCCAATTCCGCCAATCTCTTTTCCTTTTTATAGTTTGAGATTACTATATATACGTTAGACTCAAAGCTATCAACTTTCTTTGCTATCTCTTTAACATCTTTTCCCTGTTCAAACATCTCAATTATTTGTTGTTTTTTAGACATATTATTCTGTGAGTAAAACTAATAACAAAAGCAAAAATATTATCATATTATACACTATAAATCATTTATAATCAATCCCTCTTTTACCTTTCATCTCCTTGATTGTTACATCAAGTGCCTGACAAGCTGAAATTATAAACCCAACAATTACAATCCCTAAAATTAAATAAAACATATTATTCGTATAACTTATAACTTCCATTACTATAAACCAGCAAACACTCATCAACATTATTACACCATGGACTTTTAATCTTGTTAATTCTATTGTTTAACCAGAGCATAAATGTTTCTTTTTGTTCTTTGGTGTCGGCAAAGCAGTAGTTATCCTGTGGATCGTAGCCTATCTCATTTACCATACCCCGACTAATACAATATCCGTTAAGTCCTTGCTTATTCGTTCCACGCCCCGACTCTCTTAACCAAACTTTATCATAAGCCAGCTCAAACTCATCAGGTTGTGTGATAGTAGGTGTAACAATCACTTTCGTCTCTTTAAGAGGCACTACAACATCAAATTTACGCTTCTCAATCTTAATTGGCGACTGTAGTTTAATGATAATAGGGGATTGGAATATCACCTTATGTGAGTCGTACCAATTTGACACCTCATAAAAGCAAACAAACATAAAAGCTAAAGCCAGTAAAACCCCAATGATAATTGCCAACACTTTCAACCTTTTAGCTAACTTTTTAGCTTTCTTTTCAATCTTTGTGGTTGCTATGTGTACAACTTTTTCTTTTTTTGTGTGTAACATATTATTCATATTTTCCACCTTCCTCTCTTTTCAAGCCTTCCTCATTCGGTAAATCGTATTCAGTTTCGCCCTCATAAGTCGCCCACTTGTCATAGTATTGAGTCATCTCTTTCCAATCTTTAGCGTTTGTGATTTCATAGCCCTCAAAAAGACTATACTCACGACAACTATTGAAAACAAACGTCTTTATTTCTTCGCACTTAACGCAATCCTTGTGATAAATTCTATGATTATTGTGTGCCATATTATTTTAATTTATTTTTTAAATTTTTAACATCTTCACTTAAAATAAATATTTGTCCGTCTCTGAACGCAAGTTCAATTAGTCCTTTAAAATAAGCACTCCCCATTTTTCTTTTTTCTTCATCATCTGTTAAAAACTTTAACCAATCCTCAATACTTGAATAGTATTTCTCCATTTGTGTTTTCATATTTGTTTATAGATAATTTGTAATAGTGTCATAACATCAGCAACTTCACTGGCAAAACTCATAACAGCAACTTCATTTAACTTATCAGCGTCTAACCAATACTCTTGATTTAATATAGATGACAACTTACACCCTCTTATCTGCGTATCTCTTACAAGTTTTCTATACTTAGGATCGATCAGGCTTTCAATATCATATAAATCTCTTACGGTCTTATTGATTTGTTTAATCAACTCATAGTTTTTCATATTATTTACAGATTACTGTGTGATTTAACTTATAAAGCAACGGAAAAACCATAAAATCTGTTGTTTCTGTCAAAATATTTCCAATAATTACTGCTAAAACTACTAATAAGAAAATAAAACTATATTTTTTCATATTTATATATTGTCTAACTTATAACTTTTAATCCCTGTCTCAATCTCTCGCTCTTTATTCTTTTTGTCCGCTTCCCTTTGTGCTTCGTCAACTCTGTCACTATCCCTAAAATCGCACATACCTTCAAGAGTATCGATATCTCTATACTCATTATCCAGGTCTATATATTTCATAAGATTATTATTTAACTTTTAATTCTTGGCTATGTTTTGCTTTAATATGAGCATTTAACCCCTCTTGCCCTTTACATTTTTTATTACAAATAGAACAAGTTTCTTTTTTTGTTTTTTCCTTTTTATATTCTTCATCATCTTTGCTACAAGACTCACAGAACATTGGACAGCCTTCGCCATCGCCTAAATATTCGCCACAACCTTGACATAAAGTTCCGTCTAACATCATATCTGCTACATCTCCCATATTATTTTTTGTGAGATATTAATCTCAATTTATAATTATTCCCAACTTATATTGTATTTTTTTAAATCACTTTTAGCCGTATCAATAACCGTTGCCACACTTCCCTTACTTCGTAAATCTGACAAAAAACTAACTCTTTTTAACTCTATGTAGTCGTTTCCTAACGTACTTTTTCCGACTACATACCATCTGTGTCCAAGCCAATTTATCTTTCTCATATTTAAAATAATTTATAATAACCGAACACAAAGCAAGCAAGTATTATTTAGTCAAGCTATCTAATTAGATTGCTTACTTATCAGTTTCTTTACTGAATTTATTTATATAATCTATAAATCTTTGCTTATCAAAGCGTGGATTATCCGCTTCAAAGATTTCAATAGTTCCATCAAGTAAAATTCTATATAGGGCGTTAGCTGTTTCAACTAACTGTTTATTATCTTCCATATAGGTAATTGCTAATTGACTATTATTTTTATATTTTCTAATCAATTCAGCAAATTTAACAAAGTCTTTTTTGGTCATATTTTTATCAAGGTAATTTATAACCTTGCTTTGTGCCTTGTGTCTAGTTATTATTTGATTGAAAGCATGAGCAAGGCGGGTGGGTGTCCCCGCTTCTTGATTAAATTATTTTATATGTAAAAATCGCATGATAATTTAATGTTAAATACTTGATAAAACTATTTAACCAATCTTTATCGTTTCTATACAAATAATCATTTTTTGGTATGTTAACCCAACTTTTTTTGTATAGCTTTTTACCTTTATATATCTCAAATTTTGTCATGTTATCAAGATAGTCAACAGTAATTTATAAAAGTCTGTCGGCTTCTTGCTTCTGCTTTCAATCTCTAATTGTTAAAGTGCTTTTATCCTTAGTTCTTGATTACAGTATATAATATATAATATATGATTGTCAAATGTATTATTACATTAAGCAAGTGTAAGTTCGTGCCTGATAACGTCGGTTAATCGTGGAGATTACTATAAGATATAAGGTAATCGCATGAAGGTCTTACAAGAAACGCAACAAACATAACTAACTTAACCATATATAATGTATTATATAAAGGTATAAACATACGTTAAAGAATTTTCAAGTGGCTTGTAGGTCATTACAGAGTCAATTATAAAAACGCATAAAAAGTGATAAAATAGCTTAAAAGTATGAACTTTACACCATTAAATCTACAAATAACGCCCAAAACCATTGAAAAACCAATAGCTGTAATCGGACAAGAGGCGACAATAAGGGAAATTAGAAAACCATTGAAATACAATAAATTGAAAAAACTCATCAAGGAAGGAAAGTACATTTCGGCAAGGATAACAGCAAAGGCAATCGGGGTATCAAAAGACACGATTACTGAATGGATGAAAACGCCAAGTATCCAAAAGTCAGCCCAAGAAGAAATAGATAAAAGTGTACAGGTGATGAAGGAGTCAGACGACTGGAGAAGCCATGACAGACTAATTCAATATGCCATAGGTCAAGACGACAAAAATGCACAAGGCAGTGGAAATAATATCCTAATCATAAACAATGGTAAAGAGTACAGAATAGAAGAAAACAAGGACTAGTAATCTCCAATATCTCCCCAAATCGCATAGGTTTAATTACATAATAGAACTATTATTTATTGTATGTATGCCTGATACTGTAAACTTGATATCGTAAACCTGATATTGTAAACTCCTTTACTCACTTTCTACTTTGTTAAATGTTAGAGCAATACAACAGTACATACTATAAGTAATTAGTTTATACAGATGATATACTATGTTATAGTTGTATATCAGAATAAGACATCGTAAATCATACAATTTACGACGTATAGCATAGAGCATAGGCACAAGCTAAATAATATAACCCTTCCCAAATATTTTAGTTACATAGGGCTATGTGACGTATATATAAACTTTCATACAAAAATAAAAAAATGTTAAACAGGCTATACATTAATTAGAGCATTAGAACAATATAAATATTTATGTCAGACATCTACTTGATTATTGTCAGACATAATGTTAGTATTAGATTATGAAGACTATTACATTTAGAGAGTTCTTAAGGAATCCAAAGAGCGTACTACCGCCCCCAAGAGAAGGAATAGAGGTTACAAGAAGGAATGGGGACAGTTTCTTCATTTATCCTAAAAGGATAGAGATGTCAGACAAAAATAAGGGCATGTCAGACATAATGTCAGACAAGATAGATGTACAACCTACAGATGCCGATATAGCGGTTGAAGCTCTTAAGGGATTGACCGAGACTTTCTGTCAGTGTCATTGGGAACCAGTAAAAGGAAAAATATATTCTTGTAAACTTATTACATGGGAGGACGAAAACGGGAGTCCCATTGTTGATAAGAAATGGGCTTGTCATAAATGTATATTGAAGTATGAGAATATGGGCAGCGGTCATTTGTACTTTTTATGAGGCTTATGAAAACACAACTGAAAGTGCTATATGAAATCAGGTATCCACAGTTTACGGTTCCTCAAAACAAGAAGTGTATAGTGGTCCATGCGGTTGTTAAGTATTCCAAGAAGAACCTAATGGCGATTGAGAAGATGAAAAAGTTATTAATTTACGTTGAATAAGGGAATAAGGGGAGTGATTTTATGAAAAACATGGATAAATTACTCGGAGCTGTTACAGTTATATTTGCATTTTTAGCTCTTATTGGACAGACAGAGTTTAATTTTGCAACTATTATGGTTGGTTTACTTATGGGATATTGTGGAGCTAGATTGTTTGTAAGGGCTAAATAAACTTGTTATTGCAAACTATATAAAACCTGTTTATACTGATATTTAATGAATACTTCAGTCTATGAAGCTCAGGAGAGGCAAATGTTATTCCATAATGCTACGGCTGATGAAGTTCTTTATGGAGGGGCGGCAGGGGGTGGAAAGACTATCGCTATTCTATTTGATGCGGTCGGTAAAGCTCTCTCTTATAAAGGTTTAAGGATTGCAGTCTTCAGACGCACCTATCCAGAACTGGAAAAGTCATTGGTCTTCAACTTCTTAAAGATGGTTCCCGCCTCATGGTACAAGTATCATAAGAATGAGAAACGGGCAACATTTAATAAGACGGGTTCGGTCATTGAGTTCGGCCATTGCCAGTTTGAGTCTGATGTATACAAATTTCAGAGTGCTGAATACGACTTCATTTACTTTGATGAGTTGACCCACTGGAGCGAGTTCATGTACACCTATCTTCTGTCACGTCTTCGTACCACCAAATCCTACATCAAGCCGCAGGTAAAGTCAGCAACAAACCCAGGGGGGATTGGACATTTTTGGACAAAGACAAGATTCATAGATGATGCTGAACCTTTTAAAATACAGGAAAGGTTGGACCTGCAATCAATGGGCCACTATACAACGCAATTCATTCCTTCAAGAGTCTACGACAATAAATATCTGATGAAAGATGACCGTTACATCCAGACGCTTTTAAAGTTGCCAGAGGACGAAAGGAAAGCGTTGCTTGAGGGGGACTGGAATTCTTTTAAGGGACAGTTCTTCAAGGAGTGGAAAAACGATATCCACACAATAGAACCTTTTGCTATTCCCCCTAATTGGAGAAGATTCTGTTCAATAGACTGGGGGTATAGAGCTCAATCTGCTGTCCTTTGGTATGCGGTATCCCCACAAAAGAAAGTTTATGTCTACCGTGAACTCTATGAATCCTTGAATACCGATGAGGAGTTGGTTGCAAAGATAAAAGAGTTGTCAAAGGGAGAAACCATTTCCTACACAGTTGCCGACCCGTCACTTTGGTCTGTCACACAATTTGAACGGGGGGAATCAATCGCATACCGTTTCTCCCAAATGGGACTTCCTCTTGTTAAAGCAGACAACAACCGTATGTCAGGAGCATCAACCGTACACTCCTATCTTGGGATAGATAAAGACAAGAAACCATCCCTAATGTTCTTCAATACCTGCTTCAACTGTCTTAGAATAATCCCAGGTCTTGTACATGATGAGAAGAATCCTGATGAAATTAAAGCTGGTAGTGAAGACCATATCTACGATTCCCTGCGTTACGGGATAATGAGTCACCCCATCCCTAAAAAAGCGGAAACCGCCAAAGCTCCCGCCTATTCTATGGACTGGATAATGGCCGAGATTAAAGAGGATAGGGAAAATAGAAGTTACATCGGACACCATTAATATGTACATAACAAGAGATAAAAGGGAGAGGATTGAGGGATATTTTGAACGGAGTGTTAAGTGGTTACTCAATCATGCGTTTACTAATTCCGACTTCTTTACTCTATCTGAAATAGCAAAATTCAAACCAAGCGAGGATGAATCCATTTGGGAACAGGCCAAAGGCAATAAGGACGAAGTGGTTGAGGTTTACAATAAAGGTGTCTGGTTATGTGACGTTCATTCAGGAATGACAAGAGACCAAATAATAAACAGGGTTTGGAAATCGTTAGAATTTAATAAGGCTAAAAAAGCTAGAGAGGAGAGTGAAAAAAATGCAAATTCCAATAATACAACCACCTATTGACGGATTTATGGACTTTGAAAAAATATTTATAAAAGATACTTTGATTTCTGTATATAAAATGTTAGGAGATGCGAAAACGAAGTTTATAATAGTGGCTTACTTTGAATGTGGGTATAACCAACAGCAGATAGCCGATATGTTAAGAATTTCACAGGTAGCAGTACAAAAACGTATAAAAAAAGCTCAACAACAACTAAGAGAACGTAATATTTTTGCAGATTTAATATAATTTGTTATAAAAAGAAAATTATTAATGTAATATTGTATATATGGCAGAAAAACAGACTGATTTTCTAAAACTACTTAACTCCCGATTGGCTTTATCCAAAAGATTTTCTAAAAAATGGTTTAAGGATATTAAAAAATGGTTAAAGTCTTATGAGATTGAGTCACTTGATGAAATTCAAGGTGAAGACTTGCATAACAAACTTCAAATTCCCTATATTTTTTCAACTGTAGAATCAGCACTTCCTTCAATGTTTAATTCTTTTCCTCAACTTGTAATCAATGGACGTGGTAAAAAAGATATGGATTTTGGAGAATTTATAAATGACGTTTCAAAATACATTAAAGATAAAACTCACTTAGAGGAAAAAATAGAAAACGCTGGAGAAATGTTTTTATTAACTGGAATTGGTCAGGCAGGTACAGGATGGGTAACTGAAACTGAAACAGTTGAAGAACCGACAGATACCCCCGTTCTTAACTCAGACCAAACACCAGTAGTTGACCCTGCAACTGGACAACCAGCGACCCAACAAACAATCAATGAGTATGAAGTCCCAGTAAAGGATATGCCAGTTATAGACTGGAAGGACTATAGAAAAATTTATTATTCGGCAGAGTCTGAATTTGTGATTGACGATATTGAGAATAAAATTCCTTACATCATTGAAGAAAAAACAATGCTGGATGATGAAGTAAAAGAAAAATATGGAAAAACAGGTGAATCAGATAAAAAAACCTTTCTTAATTTGGATGACATTGATAAAGAGTTGGATATTACAGATAAAGAATTTGATAAAGAGGATTTTGAAAGAGTTTGTGTTTATGAATATCAAGGTATATTACCAAAAAAATATTCAGGAGATAAAGACTGGAAATCTCAAAGAGTATACAAGGTTTGTTTTACTAAAGACAAAATACTTAAAAAACCAGAAAAGATAGACAAAAAAACTATTTACCAGGTTGGAAATTATGGAGTACCAACTAAATTTTTTAAGTTTGGAGAACCTAAAACGCTTTACGACTTAGAAATGGACATCTCATATGGTAGGTCAACATTAATAGATTATAGAGATAAATTTTCAACTAAAATGTGGTTGGATTCAACGGCTGAATACGATGAAAGAGCACTTAAATCTCCAAAGAAATTTGCAATAGTTAAAGGTCCAGGCAAATCTCCTCCTCAATATATCAGTCCTCCTCCAATGCCCGAAACCGTTATTATGGGTATACAACAATCTAAAGAAGATGTTTCAATGACAAGTGCTCAACTTGATATAGGGCGTGGCGGTCAACAATCATCGGTTGATACGGCAACGGGTCAGAAGATTTTTGAGGCCGCTCAGGATAAACGGATTGAGAGAAAACGAAAAAAAATAGCAAGATTTATTGAGGCTATTATGAGGAATGTACTCATTGATTGTGCTAAAAATTGGGATGCTGAAACATTTGCAAAAATAGTTGATGCCGATATTCAAGATGAAAAATTCTTATCTTATGTTGAAAAAATGAAAACTTTGGGGGATGAATGGGATATTGAGATAGAACCTGAATCAGTTGTCTCAAACAGGGCAACAATGGGAGCCCAATCAATCGCCATGTACCGTGAAATGAAAGATGACCCACTGGTAAATCGCAGTGAATTGATTAAAGAAGCCATAAAGAACGGATTTATGAGAAAGAATGTTGACCAATTCCTATCAGGTGAGATTACTCCTGAACAGATGCAACAGGTACTTGGAATGTTGACTCAAGGTGGACTCATTGACCCACAAGTAGCAGAACAAACTTTACAACTTTATGTCCAATCACAGATTCAATCAGGGACTGTTCCAATGGGACAAAGTGTGGGTAGGCCACCATCAGCTGACGTCACTTCAATTATGAAAAAATCAATGCCAGGAACCGACCAGACTCAAATGAACGCCCAAAGAGATGCTGCATTTAAGCAAACTGGAGTTTCTAAGGGTCCTCAAAACTTAGGTTAATATGGATAATTGGAAATATAAAGGGAATACCACAAATCCAAGTAAACGTGCATGGGATGAATACTCGGACAAGGAAGGCAACTCAACTTTACAAGAACATACTCCAAAGCAAATTTGGAAAGCCTGTAAAAAACACTTCTTTATAATGTCAGATAGTAATGGAAATCTTACTTGTCGTAACTGCGGGTTTGGACAGAAAATATCATGGGGGATACATATTCTTAAAAATGGAAAAATAGTAAAACCTAAAGTCTCGTAGTTATAATCTCCAAAATTACTCCATATAATGTAAGTATTATAAGTTCGGACATATTTGTGATTAACCCTAAAGGGTCAAAATCATAAGTTCCAAACAAATTATGTTAGACGATAATACCGATGTTGTGGCAGATACAGACACAACAGAAACAACGGATACGAAAGAAACTGTATCAGTACCTTTAGAAGATGTTACAAGTTCACCAGATGTCACAAACACTGATACTCAGGTAACAACACCAGGACAAGGGAAACCCCCTGAAGTTGATTATCTGAAAGTTTTGGATGGTCTTGAATTAGACCCTGCAACAAAAGAATCTTTAAAAGCAGGATACCTAAGACAACAGGACTATACAAGAAAAACTCAAGATTTGGCCAAAGATAGAGGTTTGATTGATGAATTTAAACAAGCTAAGCCAATAATTGAATTTCTTAATAAAAATCCAGAACTTTTCAATGAGGTTATAGGTAAAATGCAGGGAAATGCTCAACCGCAAGGTCAAGAGATAATTCCTGAAGACCCCAAAGAATATGCTGATTGGGTTAAGGCTCAGACCATTAAAGAATGGCAGTCTATACAAGCTCAAGAAGCAGATTTTCAGTCAGCTGCAAAGGTTGACCCAAGACTTGATAGTGACGCTGAATTTGGAGAGATGATAGCAAGAACTGTCGCAAGTGACCCTGAATTTAGGAACCACCAGTTATCGGCAGAACAGGCAACAAAGAAGGCAGTTGCCAACTTTGATAAATACATGGCAAAAGCTATCAATTCCGCCAAACTCAGTTTGTCTGAAAAGGCAAAACTAAAAAGGTCTGGTAGTACGATTTCTTCCCAACCTGGGAGGGTTGGAGGGGGAGTTCAACCAAAAACGATTGAAGAAGCAGCTAGAATGGCCGAGGAGGAACTTGCATCCTAATTATAAATTTATTTTTTTAATATGGCAGACGTAAATATGGGAGCACTTCTTGCTACCACATTGAAAAATTATAGTAAAACCTTAACGGACAATATCCATAAAGGTAATGCCCTTTTTCTTCTTTTGAAGAAAAGAGGTGCTATAAAAGAATTAGATGGTGGTGAAAGAATTGTTGAGCCCTTGATGTATGGTAAAAATGATACAGCCAAATCATATAGTGGCTGGGACCAATTATTAGTTACTCCACAGGAAGGCATTGATGCTGCTGAATTTAACTGGAAACAGTATTCAGCCTCTATTGCAATCTCAGGAGCAGAAATGAGAAAAAACTCAGGTTCTAAGACCAGAATTCTCAATTTGCTTGATGCTAGAGTAAAACAGGCAGAAATGTCAATCCGTGAGGAAATTGGTATTGGTATTCAATCAGATGGAACTGGTAATGGTAGCAAAGACATCACAGGTCTTAAAGCTATGGTTGCCGCATCTGGTACTTACGGTGGAATTGATAGTGCCGCATATCCTTGGTGGCAGTCAACCGTTGAAGCGACAGCAGCCTCTACATTGGCTCTGTATAGAACAACCTTCAACAACTGTTCAGTAGATGGACAGGATACACCAGATTTAATTGTATCGTCTCAAAATGTTTATGAAATATATGAGGCGAAGTTGACATCTTTTAACTCAGTCGTTTCTATCCAAACAAAAGGTGAGGGAGAAAAGACATTAGGAGATGCTGGTTATCAAGCTCTGGGATTTAAGGGTAAACCTTGGACTTGGGACGCTTTAGTTCCAGCCACTTACGCTTATTTTCTGAACACAAACCACATGAAATTGGTGGTTCACTCAGATGCTAATTTTGCAGTTACTGACAAATTAACTCCTGTTAATCAAGATGGATTTGTTAGACACATCTTGTTCATGGGTAATTTGACTTGTAATCGTAGAAAATCATTTGGAGTTCACACGGCAATTACGTCCTAATTAGGACAGATTGGGGGCGGTGGGATTCCGCCCAAATTAAAAATTAACCTCTAAAAAACCGAAAGGTCAAAAAAACGGGCGACCGTAAAAAAGAGGGGAAAACAAAAATATTATGTTGTTTCAAAAAGTAAACAGAGACAGTTCAGAAAAAGTGTACGTCACGGTCACTAATGCTGAAGGTGCGACAATAACAGCAGGTCTTCCAGTCGCATATGCGGTAACGGCCGCAGCTTCAATGGATGGAGTCAATGCGGTTATTGCAAACGCAGCGGGTGATTATCCAGGGTTTATAGGAGTAGCTTTTAAAGATATTCCTAAAAATGGATACGGATTAGTTCAAATTAGTGGTTATGTAGCGTCAATCCTTCTTTCAAATGAAGGTAGCTCAATCACAATTAATGTAACCAATCCATTAGTTCCAGCAGCGGTTGGATTTGCCTCAGCGGCTCCTACCTATGCAAACTCAGGATTCAAATACATTCTGAATGGAAGTGCAAATATTACGGTATCTGCGGCTTCTTATGTATCTGGGTTGATTAAGACGGTATAACTCAATTTACGAGTTGACAAGGGCGGGGTTTCGTACCCCGCTTTTGTTTTGGGTAAAATCAGTTGTAAATTATTTAAGAATGTGCTATCTTTTTACTATGGATGCAAAAGTATGTTTAATTACTATGATTCATGGAAAAACTACTTTAGTAGATAAAGATAATATTCATATTAATTCTAAAGCAATCCATTTAGGTTATTATAAAGACCCATTGTTGGCATCGTATATTTACGATAAAGCAGCGAAGGATTTATTTAATCAATATGCAAAAACAAATTTTTAAAGTTGCGATAAGCATACCAAATGAGTCTTACATTCCAGTTCAGTCTTACGACAATCATCTACTTATTGCCAATCATCTTGGAAAACTGGAAAAACAATGGGAATATGAAAAAAGAAATCCACGTTATGAATTTGGTTGGTTTACAACAGGTAGACTTTTAACTTCATTTGCTCGTGAACAACTTGCTAAAAACGCCCTCTTGCAGAATTTTGATTTTATTCTTATGATGGACAATGATATGCTATACCCTATTGATTTTGCCGAGTATATGCTTCGTGATATGGAAGAACACCCTGAAATTGATGTTTTAGCACCTCTTGCCTTTATGAGAAACCCCCCACATTATGCGGTAATGTACTCAATAACTGAAGGGTACGACCATGATTTGAAACAGGATTATTTTATGAATAGATTTGTTAAGAAATATCCCAAAAATAAACTTGTTGAATGTGATGCTGTAGGATTTGGGGCGGCTCTTATCAGAACCTCACTTCTTCGCAAAATGAAAGCTCCTTACTTTTTTTCAACTACTGGAGTAGGAGAGGATATCTGGTTTTGTCATAATGCCAAAAAAACAGCTGATGCCAGAATATTTATGGATACAAGGATAAAATTAGCTCATCTTGGAAATCAAGTAGTTATTGATGAGGAATACAGAGAAAAGTATGTTAAGGAAAATAAGGAAGTATTAGATAAAGAGTATAATTACAATAAATACAAATGAAACCAATAGCAATCATCATTCCGACTTGGAATAATCCCCAGTATCTTGAACCTTGTTTAAAGTCAATTCTTAATACTAATGTTGCTAATCTTTTCCATATTTATGTAATAAATAATGGACATCCTAATTCCTGTGATTACATTGAACAACCACATAAAGATGTAACCATCATTCAGGCGAGACGCAACTTAGGTTGGGAAGGTGGACTTAAATTGGGTTTAGAAAAATCCAAAGAACCTTATGTTATGTTTTTAAATGATGATACTTATATCCCACAGTCATCAATTTGGTGGCTTCATCAATTACTTACAGACCTCAATAACCCAGAAGTAGGAGCAGTTGGTCCTTCAACCAATGTAGTTATGGGGAGTCAGAATATTTTTATTCCAATGGTTCATCCTATTATTGAGGTTAATATGCTTATTGGATTTTGTGTACTGTTTAAACGTAATGTTTTAGAAGAAATTGGTGGTGTTGATGACACGCTTCCAGGTGGTGATGATTTAGATTTTTCAATAAGACTTCGTAAAGCAGGATATAAAATGTTAGTTGAACGTAGAGTTTTCATTTATCATCATGGATTTAAAACGGGGGAAAGAGTTAAAGGAACGCCAGATAAGACTGGTGGTTGGAACTCTTATGAAATGAAAGAACGCACAGATACAGCAATAATTCATAAACATGGATTTAGAGAATGGTTTAATGTCATTTTTGTACCTTTTAAACCTTATTATGGAAGGTCTTTTGCTGATTTAGAAGGAAATATAATTAGACAAAAAGTTATAAAAAAGAAAGGTAAGATAGTTGAGGTAGGGGTAGGAAATCAGAAAACACTACCTAATGTTATTGGGGTTGACCTTTATCTTAAAGGAGAAAAAAATCCATCTATGGCAAATATGGATTCTGTTGCGACAGTCAGAGCTGATGTTCAAAAAGAAATGCCGTTTGAAGATAATAGTTTGGACTGTGTAATAGGAAGACATATTCTTGAACATATGGTAGACCCGATTAAAGCTCTAAAACTTTGGGTATCTAAACTAAAAAAAGGTGGACAGATTATTCTTGCTCTACCTGACCAAGACAAAAACCAAGCAACCTTAATGAATATTGAACACGTCCATGCTTTTACAATGGAATCTACCATGAATCTATTTATGGCACTTGGTATAAAAGTTGAGGAAATCATAGATACTGGAAATTTGATTTCATTTGTAATAGTTGGAACAAAAACATAATGTTTAATCTAGGATTTGGAAGTTATAATTGTTCAGATACTGGAGCAGTCTGTGGACCAACTGTAAATATTGGTAAATACTCAGGAATAGCCCAAAATTGTATGTTTTTAGGGCAAGGAGCACACCTTTCGGTGATTAACAAGGATTATGTCGCTAATTATCCTTTTGATGATAAACAATATTCAGGTAATTTCCCCAAACGGATAGAAAATACAACAATTACTATTGGAAATGATGTTTGGATTGGTTTTAGAACGACAGTGCTTAATGGAGTCAATATTGGAGATGGAGCAATTATAGGAGCAGGAACTTTAGTCGCTAAAGACGTTCCACCTTATGCAGTGTTTATAGGAAATCCAGGTCAAGTTCATCATTATAGATTTAGTCCTGAGATTATAGAAAAACTTTTAAAAATTAAATGGTGGGATTGGTCTGACCAAATAATAAGGGAAAGAATTGAAGATTTTAAGGATATTAATAAGTTTATTGAAAAATATGAATAAAAAAAGAGTTCTTTGTCTTTATTCAGTAAAATGGGGTCGTAATGATGGTTCTCCTCTTTATTATTATGAAGCTCTTAAACGTAGAGATGATTTAATCGTAGAACATCTTGAACCAGAGGGAGATATATCTGAATTTGGTGACTTTGATTATACCTTCTGGGTTGATTGGGGAGAAGATGGTTTACCACGAGATAACTCTTGGAAGATACCAAAAAACTGTGGTAAAACGGTTTATGTTGTATCAGATGCTCATTTAGGTCCAGAATATCGCTATAAGAAAGCAACAGAGATGAATTATGTATTTTTTAATCAGAAACGATTTATGCCTGAATTCTCAGAATATATACTCCAACATAAAATTTTAAATAAACCTAAATACTGGCAGTTTCTTCCTCATGCAGTTGAACCTCTTGCTTATCCACACTTTGAAATTATCAAGAAATATGACGTTGCTTTTATTGGTCATTTACAAGACCAAATAAATTACAATGGTTTTACAAGAGTTGATATGTTGGATAGAGCTTTTAAAGTTGCTCCAAACTTCTTTTTTGGAACACGAAATATATCACGACCTGGGGTAAATATGTTTGAGGACGCTGCCCGTAAGTTTTGCATGAGTAAAATTGTCCTTAATATTTCTATTAAAGATGACCTTAATATGAGGTTATTTGAATCTATGGCAACAGGTTCGTTCTTACTTACTAATTGGCTTCCAACATTAGGTGATTTATTTGAAGACGGAAAACACTTGGTGACATATAAAACACTAGATGAAATGGAGGAAAAGATTAAGTATTACCTCTCACATGATGAAGAACGGGAAAAGATTGCACAGGCAGGACAAAAAGAAGTTTTAGAAAAGCACACCTATTCTCATAGAATTCAGACTATTTTTAATGTTATAAATTTTAAATAAGTATAGTAGACTAAATTTATATGGCAAGTAAAGGAAATTCTGTAAAAAGAGATTTTATTAAATCTACAGATAGTAAAAATACAAAAGAGGTTGATACTTTATCAACCGTTGATATGGGTAAAGATTTCGTAAAATCAGGAGAAACAGTAACTGTCGTTGTTAGTCATGGTTATAAACAGGTTAATAATTAAAAATATATGGCAGATACTTTTAAAGATTGGATACCAGCAGGAGAAGGAACAGGAGCACAGGGCTCAGTTTTTAAAGATTTTGTACCACCAGCTACTCCTCAAAAGAAAGAGGAAATTAAAGTTGAAGAACTTATTGAAAAACCAACTGAATTCAAATGTAATGTTTGTGGAAAAGTTTTAAGTTCAAAATTAGCACTTGCGGGTCATTCCCGTTCACATAAATAAATATGGATATAAAAGCACAGTTAGAAACAGTATTAAAGGAAGTTGAAGATAAAAAATCTGAAGCCACACTATTATTTGAACAGGCAAAAAGTGAAAAATTTGAGGCGGAAAAGATGAAACAAGATGCAGAAAAAGCAAAGTTAGAAGCAGAACAAGAGATTTCAAAACTTTCAGATTATAAAAAAACTCAAGAATTAGTAAATGATTTAACAGTAACAGATGCTGAACTTACAAAACGTAAGGTTGAAGCGGCTCAACAACATAATAAACTTGTTAGGTGGGAAAATACGCTTGTTGAGATTGAAAATAGACAAAAAGCAAAAGAAGAAGAATTAAAAACAAGAGAAATGGTACAAGCAAAAAAAGAAACTGATTATAAAGAAAGACTCCAAAAAGAGTTTATAGAAGACTTAAAAAAGAAATTCTAATTTCTTCCAGTTATAAAAATCTCCATTTTTATATATATTTATTGTATGAATAGAGACTGGAATCAAATACTCTCTGAATATCACGATATTTACTCAATGAAAATAACTACTTCAGGCTCAATCATTTATGTTGGCATGGCTAAAATAGGAACATCACAATCAGAAGATAAATGGCAGTGTAAAAAAATAGATTCTACAGATGCTAATAATATTATAATAA
>Ga0334722_10001250_pt1 | contig 32758 bp, 39 predicted proteins | sample C3_bottom_MG_FD_207210 | JGI IMG/M metagenome (GOLD analysis project Ga0334722, IMG submission 207210) | Sediment microbial communities from Yellowstone Lake, YNP, Wyoming, USA - C3_bottom | ecosystem: Environmental > Aquatic > Freshwater > Lake > Sediment | place: USA: Wyoming | collected... | reverse complement strand
CAAACAGTACCACACCGCATCCTGCACCTATGTAGGTCATCTTTTTTGAGTAGTTAGCGTTTTTCATTTTAAAACCTCCGTGTTTAAGTTCTTGTTAATATAATTGCACGGACCATGCCAACTCTAACTTATTGATTATTAACGATAATATTCCTTGATACCCCTGCATCCCTGCAAATCTGTTCGCATTTGTGCGAAAATATCGAAGGAAGTTTTCACATATTTCCACTGCGACCCTCCGCTCTCCTCATAAAATGGGCGGGGAGATGGGGGATTTTATTGGTATCGGCTTCCGTTTTCCTTCTGGATGGCTTTGCAAGGGGGTGCCAAGGGAGTGATAGTTTTAGTGTTGCGGTGATCAAAAATATTTATCACCACTTTTTTATTGAGTTACTGTAAAATACCAAGGCTGGCTTATGCATGATCTTCCTTTTCGAACCATTGCAGACCCAAAACCATTGAATGTTCCACGTGGAACATTGCTATAAACGAATAACCGGATAACCCATAGATATATATATGACAGGAAAAATAATAGCAATAGTGAACCAAAAGGGCGGCGTTGGCAAAACCACGACGGCGATCAACCTTGCGGCTTCCCTGGCACTTTCAGGCGAGAAGATTCTGCTTCTGGATATGGACCCGCAGGGGAACTCAACCTCAGGGCTCGGGATAATCAGAGACGATCTGCCCAGGTCTCTATATAATGTCATGTCCGGGGACTGCAGCCTTAAAGACGTCCTGATCGAAACAGCTATCGAAAATCTGTTCATCGCCCCGTCTAGTATCGATCTTTTGGGAGCAGAGGTTGAGCTTGCCGGGAAAGAGGGCAGAGAACATATCCTCCGCGATGCTTTTTGCGATGCACGAAGCGAGTTTCGGTATATATTTATCGACTGCCCCCCTTCGCTCGGCGTACTTACCCTGAATGCCCTTGTCGCTGCAGAGTCAGTTCTTGTTCCTGTGCAGTGTGAGTATTATGCCCTTGAAGGCCTTGGCCTGCTGACAAGGACTCTGAGCCTGATTCGCGGGTCGTTCAACCCTGAAATAGATATAGAGGGCATTCTTTTAACCATGTTTGATACCAGAAACAGTCTTGCACACCAGGTGGTCACCGAGATCAAGAAGCATTTTGGAGAGAAGGTCTATGAGACGATCATTCCGCGTAATGTTGCTCTGAGTGAAGCCCCAAGTCATGGCAAGCCAGCTCTTCTCTATGATATCCGGTCGCGTGGCGCACAGAGCTATCTATCACTGGCAAAGGAGATGTTGCATGAAAACAGCCTTAGGCAAGGGGCTTAATGCCCTGATCCCTGAAAAGGGCGATGAGATCCTCCATCTTGATATCAACCGGGTTATTCCTGGCACATATCAACCGCGAAAAAACTTCAGCGAGGACTCATTAAAAGAACTTGCTGTATCTATAAAAGAGAAGGGAATACTTCAGCCCATACTCGTATCCAGAACAGGAGACGGGTCTTTCAGTCTGATAGCAGGAGAGCGCCGATGGCGTGCAGCTACTCTCGCCGGACTGAAAAAGATCCCGGCAATGGTGAAGAACGTCGCATCCAGGGACGCGTTCGAGATGGCTCTTATCGAGAATATTCAGCGCGAGGATCTGAATCCGGTCGAAACAGCAGAGGCATTTAGCCGGCTGATGAAGGATTTCGGCCTGACTCAGGAGGAACTTGCTGACAAGGTAGGCAAGGAGCGGGCTACCGTTGCCAATTATCTGCGCCTTCTGAAACTGCCTGACGAGATAAAGGCGCTGCTTTACGAAGGGTCCCTCAGTATGGGCCACGCAAGGGCCCTTCTGTCAATTGAGGGAAGGGCGGCACAGGTTGACGCAGCAAAAAAGATCCTGAAGTCAGGGTTGAGTGTCAGAGAAGCCGAGTCCATGGCAAAGAAGGCCACGGGGCCTTCAAAGATAAAACAGGTTAAGGATGCCCAGATAGCCTCACTCGAGGAGCAATTGATCAAACACCTCGGAACCAAGGCGCGGCTTGTCCATAAAGGCAAAAAAGGCGGCAGGATCGAGATAGAATATTATTCACTCGATGAACTCGACAGAATTCTGGAGATATTAATGGCATGAAAAATATTCTGATAACAGGACAGCCAGGCTCTGGCAAGACAACCGTGATAAGAAAGCTTTCCGAGATATTTAAAGAATTTAACGCTACCGGCTTCTATACATCCGAGATTGTTGAGGGCGGAGTGAGAACAGGGTTCTCGGTAGCCAGTCTCTTTGGCGACAGCAAGGTCTTTGCCCATATAAATTTGAACAGCAAGCATGTGGTTGGGAAATATCATATTGATATCAAAGGGTTCGATGCCCTGCTCGACACCGTCTTTGCTCCTGAGAAGAAGACCGGGATATATTTTATTGACGAAATAGGCAAGATGGAATGCCAGTCAAAAAAATTCTCGAAGCTTGTTGTCGACCTCCTCAATGCCAAAAAGCCGGTGGTAGCATCGATTTCTGACAAAGGCATTGGTCTTATAGCGGATATAAAGAAGCGCAATGACGTCAAGGTGGTTGAGGTTCGTCACGACAATGCAGATGTCCTGATTAAGATTCTCACCATGGAGATCAGGGACATCCTGATGGATTGACAGACCCGAAACCAACCATTAAACCATGCCGACTATAGTCAAGACAGGACTCGACCGGGTATCAGCCCTGTGGCCCAAGGCATTCAGCAGGGCTGAAGTAGGTCTTGTGGTTCATCCAGCCTCGTTGAGCAACAGGTTTGTTCATTCCTCGGACTTTTTGTCAAAATCAAGAAAATTCAGGCTACGGGCCTTTTTTGGGCCTCAGCACGGCATCAGGGGCGAAACCCAGGACAACATGATAGAATGGTCAGGGTTTCGGGATAAAAGAACAGGTTTACCGGTCCATAGTCTTTATGGCAGGACGAGAAAACCCGACAAAAAAATGCTGAGGGATATCGATGTAATGGTGGTAGACCTTCAGGACGTCGGCTCCCGCTATTACACCTTTATCTGGACACTTGCCCTTGTAATGGAGGCATGTCTGGAGGCTCGAAAGCCGGTGGTCATCCTCGACAGACCGAACCCTATTAATGGATCCCAGATTGAAGGCCCTGTTTTAAAAGAAGAATTCAGGTCGTTTGTCGGCCTCTATCCCCTGCCGGTTCGGCATGGGATGACCATGGGAGAGATTGGGCTCTATCTTCAGTCAACGTTTTATCAGGGGTTGGATCTGAGGATCATCCCGATGGCAGGATGGAAACGCGGCCAATGGTTTGAGGAGACCGGCCTTCCCTGGGCAATGCCTTCGCCGAATATGCCCACAGTTGATACCGCGGCTGTTTATCCCGGAATGTGCCTTCTTGAAGGTACCAATCTGAGCGAAGGCAGGGGAACAACCAGACCGTTCGAAATATTCGGCGCACCTTTCATAGACCCGTTCAAACTGTTGAGCAGGCTTGCTGATTTCAGATTGCCGGGCCTGCACTTTCGACCGCTCTTTTTCCTTCCGACCTTTCAGAAACACGCAGGCATATTATGTGGAGGTGCCCAGATACATGTCACAGACCGTGAGAAATACAGGCCATTTCTTACCACTGCCGCCATATTAAAGGCTGTATATGAGCTTTATCCCGGTCACTTTGCCTGGAAAAAACCACCGTATGAATATGAGGAAAAGCTTCTGCCGATAGATATCCTGGCTGGCAATGACAGGTTCAGGATTGATATAGAATCAGGACGCGGCCTGGGGCAGATGCAGGCCTGGTGGAACGCTGAACTTACGGGGTTCGACCGGAGCGTTCGCAGAAATTATCTGATATATTCGTGAAGGCGTGCAATGCATTTGTGGTTGCTGCAGGCCTTGGTGAAAGGTTAAGGCCCCTCACCACACACATCCCCAAGCCGCTCTTACCTCTCCTCGGCAACCCGGTTATAGAGTCAGTGCTTGACAGGGTCTCCGGCCTTCCGGTAAAACGGATCGGCATCAATATGCACTACAAATGGGAAATGATAAGGGATTGGGCTTCTCTATCCCGTTTTTCCGACAAAATAACACTTTTTAAAGAAGTCGAGCTTCTCGGGACAGGCGGTGCACTCAGGAATGCAGCTCCAATGCTTGCCGGTTCTCCGTTCCTGGTCCATAATGCAGATATTATCTCTGATATTGATATGAACCACCTCCTGGAGGTTCATAATTCATCTCAAAACCTCGTTACCCTTGCTGTTCATGACTTTTCCGCATATAGCAATGTCTGGATTGACTCCGGGAACAGACTGATGTCCGTTGGCCGGAATGCTCCTTCAGGGTCACGGACTTTGCGATCGGTTGCATTTACGGGTATCGCAGTTTATTCTCCTGATTTTCTGGCTCTACTTCCCGAAGGGGCATCAAGCGTCGTTGATGCCTGGATTCGTGCCGTCTCCAGCGGCCATTGCATAGCGACCGTCGATGTGACCGGCTGCTCCTGGACAGACATAGGATCTCCGCTTTCCTATGCTGAGGCGGTCAGGGAAGCACTTGCCCGTGAGGGAGAGCAGTTTCATGTAAGCCCTGCTGTTGAATGCCCTTGCGGGACACGGCTTGAGGGATGGGCTGTTCTTGAAAATGGCTGCATGATCAAAGGAGGGAACTCGATCAGACGCTCAGTCGTCCTCAAAGGTGCAGTTGTTGAACCGGGAGCTGAACTGCAGGATGCTATTGCAGGACCCGGCTATATCGTCAATATCAGTACTGATCCGGTAAATCATTCCATAGCGGAAGAAGCTCGTAACATATTGTTTTTAAAGGAGTTTAGTGGACATAACCCGGAAATAACCCTGATCGGTTTCGGGGGCTCTGACCGGTCATATTATAGATTAAGAACCGCTGCCGGATCAGGGATCCTTCTGAAAAGTGCTGTGGCTGATCCTGATTACATTCGGCAGATAGCCTATACCGTCTTTTTTCGGAGACATACTCTTCCGGTGCCGTTGCTTCTGGCAAAGGCGGATAAAGAGGGCGAAGCCCTGTTCGAAGACCTTGGGGATGTTTCGCTTTATGTCTGGCTCAAGTGCTGCAGAGACCCGAAAAAGATCGAGCGTGTCTACCAAAGGGTGCTTGACACGCTGGTTACCCTCCATACCCGTGCCACCGAGAATGTTGCTGAATGCCGGATTCTCGAGGCGCGGCTGTTTGATTATGAGCATCTCAGATGGGAGACAGACTATTTTCTTGAGCGTTTTGTCGCGGGTCTTAGGGGCATCGGGATTCCGGACGCTCTCAAGGAAGGGCTGCTGAAGGAGTTTGACCTCCTTGCAAGGACGGTTGATTCTTACAGCAAGACGATTGTGCACAGGGATTTCCAGTCCCAGAACATCATGATACAGGACAGGGACACACCCAGGCTTATAGACTATCAGGGCGCACGGATTGGCCCGCCTGCATACGATCTTGTCTCCATGCTCTGGGACCCCTACTATCAGCTCGAAGGCGAAATGAGGTGTCGTCTGGTACAATATTATATAGGCGGGATGAGGTCATACCTTGGCAGAAACTGGGGTGAAGAAGAGTTCATCCGGAGCATGATACCCTGCCGGCTCCAGAGACATATGCAGGCACTGGGTGCCTACGGATTCCTGGCCAGGGTCAAAGGCAAGGCCTATTTCCTGAAGCATGTGCCGCGGGCTCTGCTTTACCTGACAGAAGAGACTGGAGCAGCTGCGGCTGAATACCCTTGTCTGTCAGAAGTGGTGAAACTGCTTAATGATAAATCATAGGATAGACTTTGATGAAGTCCAGAAAGCAATGGAAGATATCGGCCGTGAGGCCTTTGACTATTTTCTTGATACTGAAACAGGCGAGGTGGTAATACTCTCTGAGGACATTCTTCGGAAGACGCAGGCCATTATTTCCGAGAGTTGGGACGAGGATATGTCAGGCTATGAGGCTGTCGAGTTTGATGAAGAGATCGAATTGCCGGAGTGGGCCGAGGATGAAGTTGAGCTTGCGCTCGATGTCTTTATAAACCAAGAGGCGCGCTATATGAGGATACCGGAGAGGCGGTCGGCCGATGTCTTTCAGGCAATGCAGGGATTCACTGCTGAACTTGAAAACCAGGAGCTTCGTCTTTTGCTCGAAGGAATTGTCGATGGTAAGGGGGCATTCAGGAGGTTTAAGGATCTCCTCGAAGATTACCCGAAAGAAAAAAAGCAGTGGTACGGCTACAGCGCCAAAATGGCCCGCAAAGAGATAACGGAGTGGCTTCAGTCTGCAGGTATCAACGCAGGCTGAAGCCACTCCTGGCAACATTAACTTGAGATTGCGTTGTGACAGACAGAAACACCTCAAAGACTCTGGCAAGGCAACATGATCTGATTATGAATCACGTAAACGAAGGCAGGATGGTCACTTAAATTTGGAAAACAGGTTGTCGGCTGTTCCCTGCAAGGGCTGCAGGGAGTTGGCGGCAGAGTCTTTTCGGTCTTCCTGTCTGCCACTGAATAAGCACTGAATAAGCACTGAGTAAGCACTGTAATAACCAAGCAGAAAGGATCAACACTATGCAGCAGCAACCTAGTCCGAGCTACAGCATTACGGTAAGGGCCGAGATCGTGAACAAGATAGGTATGTTTGCAGGGATCGCGACGGCCATAGGCAGGGCGGGCGGTGATCTTGGGTCTGTAGATATCGTCGAGGCAGAGAAGGGGAAGATCATACGGGATATTACGGTCAATGCCCGCGATGAAAGGCATGAAAAAGAGATTGTCAGGGCGATTCGATCAATAGAAGGGGTCAGGGTCCTCAGGGTCATGGACAAGACGTTTAGTGCGCACCAGGGCGGCAAGATCGAGATCCATAACAAGATTCCCATGCGGGACAGAAATGACCTCTCAAAGGTATATACACCAGGAGTTGCCAGGGTCTGCATGGATATCCATGCAAATAAAGAGCATGCCTACAAATATACGATTAAGGGGAATGCAGTTGCAGTCATTACAGATGGGACCGCAGTGCTTGGACTCGGCAACATAGGACCCTATGCGGCCATGCCGGTCATGGAAGGCAAGGCGATGATCTTCAAGGAATTTGCCAATATAGACGCCTTTCCCATCGCACTGGCAACGACAGATACGAATGAGATTGTTCAGACCATAATAAATATCTCGCCGGCCTTTGGCGGAATCAATCTTGAGGACTTTGCTGCCCCTCACTGCTTTGAGGTTGAAGACAGGCTGAGAAAGCAGCTGGATATTCCGGTGATCCATGATGACCAGCATGGTACGGCAGTTGTTGTGCTTGCCGCACTGATTAATGTCTCGCGGCTTCTCAGGAAAGACATACGAAATTTCAAGGTCGTCATAGCGGGGGCAGGTGCCGCCGGGGCTGCGAATGCACAGATGCTGACTGCCTATGGTATCAGGGACATTATTGTCTGTGACCGGTCAGGCCCGCTTTGCAGGGGCAGGAGACAGGGAATGAACCCTCACAAAAAGATTCTGGCCGGAAAGACAAACCCCCGGTGCATTAAGGGCAGCATTGCTGATGCCCTGACCGGCGCGGATGTCTTCATCGGGTTGTCAGGGCCGAATGTCCTCACTGTCGAAGATCTGAAAAGAATGTCGAAGACCCGGATTGTCTTCGCCCTGGCAAATCCCGAGCCCGAGATAGCCCCTGAAGATGCGCTTCCCCTCGTCAGGATACTTGCCACCGGCAGGTCAGACTATCCGAACCAGATCAATAACATGCTGGCATTTCCGGGTATCTTCAGGGGGCTGCTCGATGTCAGGGCAACCGGGGTGAACGAAGAGGTGAAGTTTGCGGCTGCAAAGGCGATCGCCCATACGATCAAGGACGATGAGCTTCATGAAGACTATATAATTCCGAGTATATTTGACCGGCGGGTTGTCTCTGCGGTCTCCCATGCAGTGGCAGAAATTGCGCGAAAGACCGGGCTTGCCGGGCACTGAGATAAGTACCCTTACTGTTTGAACATGCTGTCAGAGGAAGACAGAAGGGCCGAAAAGATTCTGTCTGCAACTCCTTATAGCCATTGCAGGCAGCCTGCCAGCATTTATTGCTGATTCAATATATCGAAACGTCTGCGGCAACGTGATTCATAATCAGATCCTGTTGCATTGAAGAGTCTTTGAGGTCTTTCTGTCTTCCTCTCAATGCAACGGCATGCTTCCGGCAGGGGTTACGGAGTAAATAATCCGGTGCTGAGGTACCGGTCTCCCCTGTCAGGAAATATGACGACCACCTTTTTGCCTTTGCCGAGCTTTGCCGCTACCCTGAGGCAGGCCCAGAGTGCTGCCCCGGATGAGATCCCCGCAAGAATTCCTTCTGCCTTTGCAAGGCTTCTTGTTGTCTCTGCAGCATCCTGATCGCTGACAGGGATAATCTCATTGTAAATCTTCGTATTTAAAATGCCGGGAATAAAACCGGCGCCCAGGCCGGCAAGCTTATGTGGTCCAGGGCTTCCGCCTGAGAGCACGGGCGATGCCGCGGGTTCTACTCCAGCAATCCAGATGTCAGGCTTCCTGTCTCTGAGGACCTGACCGACTCCGGTGATCGTTCCCCCTGTGCCGATTCCTGCCACAAAGGCATCAGGCACGGATCCAAGGTCATTCAGGATCTCGGCGGCAGTGGTCCGCATATGCACCTCGGGATTGTAACAGTTCTCGAACTGCTGAGGCATGAAGTAGCCGGGATTCTCCTGCTGCAACTCAGTCGCCTTATCAACCGCACCCTTCATCCCCTTCTTCCCTTCAGTCAGGACAATCTCCGCTCCGTATGCCTGCAGCATCTGTCTGCGCTCCATAGACATGGTTTCCGGCATGGTGAGGATCATGCGGTAGCCCTTGATAGCGGCAACCATGGCCAGCCCAATGCCTGTATTGCCACTGGTGGGCTCTACGACGGTTCCACCCGGAGTAAGCTTCCCCTCCCTTTCAGCTGCCTCGATCATGGAAAGGGCAATTCTGTCTTTTACTGAGCCTCCCGGGTTGTTTCCCTCGAGCTTTGCCCAGATTTCCGCTGAATCTTCGCCAGCCAGATTTCTGATTTTAACCAAAGGGGTGTTGCCGATCAAAGACAAGATATCTTTATGAAGCCTCATAAAATAAAACCTCCAGTCCTGAGTCTGAAAAAATTATACCACACATGCCTCAGGTTCTTTATTCATTTTTCAGCCGCAAGTATGCTATCTTAACCTGAATATGCAAGGCTTGGGAAGAGAACGCTTTAAGCGTCTCCTGAGACTCTGAGATCAAGCACAAAACCCTGTGGGAGGAAGAAGATGCGAGAGACAAAAGTGGTCCTGCCTGATAGAGAAATTCCAAAACAATGGTACAACATTATGGCGGACATGCCGAACCTGCCGAAGCCGCCGCTGCATCCGGGAACCAGGCAGCCGATCGGCCCTGATGACCTGAGCGCCATATTCCCGATGTCGCTGATCGAGCAGGAGGTCTCGACACAGAGGTGGATCGATATCCCCGAGGAGGTGCTTGACATATACAGCCTCTGGAGGCCATCGCCTCTTTATCGCGCGCACCGGCTTGAGGCAGCTCTCGGAACACCGGCCAAAATTTACTATAAGTACGAAGGGGTCAGTCCTGCCGGAAGCCACAAACCGAACACCGCGATCCCCCAGGCCTTTTACAACAAGGCTGCCGGCATAAGAAGGATCGCAACCGAGACCGGGGCAGGCCAGTGGGGGTCATCCATGGCCCTGGCCGGAAGTCTCTTCGGTCTTGAGGTGACTGTCTATATGGTCCGGGTAAGCTACAACCAGAAGCCTTATCGCAGGATAGCCATGGAGACGTGGAATGCGACTGTGCATCCGAGTCCCTCGAACGCAACCAACTACGGGAGAAAGGTCCTGGAGACCGATCCCGACAATCAGGGCAGCCTTGGGATGGCGATCTCGGAGGCGGTTGAGGACGCAGCCACTCATGCCGATACCAACTACGCGCTCGGATCGGTGCTGAACCACGTGCTCCTGCATCAGACGATCATAGGCCTTGAGGCCAAGAAGCAGTTTGAACTGGTCGGCGACTATCCTGACGTCATCATCGGATGCTGCGGCGGCGGAAGCAACCTCGGCGGCGTCGCCTTTCCTTTCCTCCAGGACAAGATAAACGGCAGAGATTTGCGGGTGATCGCGGTCGAGCCGATATCATGCCCGACACTTACCAAGGGAGAATTCAGATATGACTTCGGCGATACTGCCGGCATGACCCCCCTGATGATGATGTATACCCTCGGTCATAATTTTATGCCGCCTGGTATCCATGCAGGAGGACTCAGGTATCACGCGGATTCACCTCTTGTCTGCCAGCTCTACCACGACAAGCTGATCGAGGCAGTTGCCCTTGGCCAGACAGGGGTATTCGAGGCTGCAATCAAGTTTGCGAACACCGAGGGCATCATCCCGGCCCCTGAAAGCTCGCATGCGATAAAAGGTGCGATCGACGAGGCTATGAAGGCAAAAGAGGAAGGCAAGCAGAAGACGATATTCTTCAACCTCAGCGGCCATGGATATCTCGATATGACTGCCTATCAGGACTATCTGGCCGGCAAGCTTGTGGACTATGAATATCCGGATGAGAAGATCAAAGAGGCCTTGAAAGAGCTCCCGGTTATCTAAAAAGTATTGTGCAGGGTCTAAACGGGTGAACCTGGAAGGTTCGCCCGTTCCCTTTTTTATGGTCAAAGTAAAGATATGCGGTATAACGAATTACGAAGACGCCGCCGCCGCGGTTGATGCCGGGGCGGATGCCCTCGGATTTGTCTTTTTCAGGGAAAGCCCACGGTACCTGTCTCCTGAGGATGCGGGCCGCATCATACGACGTCTCCCTCCGTTCATTGCAACTGTCGGCGTTTTTGTGAACGAATCCCATCTGGTTATAGAAGAGATTGCGTCTACTGCCGGGCTCTCGGTGGTTCAGCTTCACGGAGATGAGTCCCCCGAGGTCTGCTGTTTATCGCGCAGGATAGTCAAGGCCTTCAGGGTCAGGTCCCTTGAGAGTCTCGGGACGTTCGGGCAGTATAAAGATCTTGTATCGGCGTTCCTCCTGGATACCTACAGCGCCGGGGCATACGGCGGGACCGGGCAGGTCTTCAACTGGGACATAGCCGTGGAGGCGAAGCAATACGGCAGGATTATCCTTGCAGGAGGTCTGACACCTGATAATGTTGGAGATGCTGTCAGACACGTCAGGCCATACGCAGTGGACGTCAGCAGCGGGGTGGAATCAGGCAAGGGCAGGAAGGACCATCCCCGCATGAAACTTTTTATTGAGCAGGCCAGGGCAGCAGGGCAATAAGAAAACCCGGCAGCGGGAACAGCATGATAAGCCTCAGGAAGACCCTCGACAGATTTTACCGGGACTATGATTTTCAGGCGCGCCTGCGTCATGATCCCATTGAATTTCCCCACCGGTATAAAGACCCGCAGGACATTGAGCTGACGGCATTCATTGCGACCTGCCTGGCCTATGGAAAGGTGGAGTTGTTCAAAGCGGTGCTTGAGAAGATATTTGCGAAGATGGGGGCGAGCCCCCATGATTTCATACTCTCCACCAGCATTGCAAGACAGAAGAAGACCTTTGCCGGCATCAAGTACCGGTTCAACGAAAATGAGGATATCATCTGCCTGATCTTTATCCTCAGGAATATGCTGAAGCAGCACGGTTCGCTGCAGCATCTCTTCAAGATGCATTATCACGACGGGGACCGGACCATTGAGAACGGGCTTGCGGGGTTCATGGAGACGGCGAGGACGGTTAATACCTCCGCTGTCTACGGCAGGAATATAAAGCCGTCAGGGCTGATGCAGTTTTTTTCCTCCCCTGCACAGGGAAGCGCCTGCAAGCGGGCCAACCTCTTTCTCCGATGGGTGATACGGGACCGCGATATAGACTTCGGCATCTGGAAGGATATTCCCAAAAACCGCCTGGTCATTCCCCTGGACACGCATATTGCAAGGATTTCCCGGTGTCTGGCCTTCACATCCAGAAAGTCCCAGGACTGGAAGATGGCGCTGGAGATCACCACGGCCCTGAAGCACTATGATCCAGAAGACCCGCTGAAATACGACTTCGCCCTTTGCCACCACGGCATCTCGGGCGTCTGCAAGGGGAAGGAGGACCCTGCGGCCTGCAGGAGTTGTGTGTTTTCGTCAGTTTCGCGTAATTATTATAGTCAGACAATCAGCCGAAAAGAGTGATGCTTTACCGCTCCGCAGGAGCGGAATCCTTCATAAGTACATCAAGAGGGCTTTGCGGAACCCCCTGCATATCCCGAATTACATGCGTATAAATCATCGTTGTTTCAAGATGCTTATGTCCAAGGAGAGTCTGCAAGACCCCGTTTGCGATCATCAGCAAATTCCCCTTTGCTATACGAACTTCCCTATAAGTCCATGATTGCTTGATTTTAAATATTATTTTATTTGACCCCATATGGGCCTATGTGATAAATTCGTGCGTAAAGGGGACCTTCTTATAGTAATATGTTCTGTTCAAAATGAATAAATACTTATTAATAACTGCATATGGTCTAATCGGCGGCTTCCTAGGCGAGGAGATTGGCGTACTATCTCTCAAACTGATCCCAAGGACATTATTATTTGGCGACTCATTTTTTGCGGCACTTCTTCCACAATCCGCGTCCTTTATACCATTTGTCGTAATAACGGTAATATTAATATTCCGAATGCAGGGGTATGCGTCATTTTCAAAGGGCCTACTCTTTTCAGTGGCGTATTATTTACCATTTCAATATAGGGCAATTTGGGTAAATTATAAACAGCCGAATTTTGAACTTTCTGAAACCTTTGCATCTCGGGTTCTGATCACAATTGCTGGGGCTTTGATCCTCTCGGGCGTTTATTATGTGGCAATTAAATACAATGGCAAAAACAAAGGCGAACAGAACAATTCAATCAAGAGCGACTGGCATTAGCGGTGGCACGTTTTTTATTCCGGCCAATTGCGCCAGCGCCTTATTGTTTTTGTTCTGCGAAATAAATAAAGGATTAAGAATATGAATAAGCACATGGACATGGGGTCATTTATTATCGCAATTATCACTTTCGGGCTGTTCATGGCCGCACTTTTTACAAAGGGATTAACACACGATCTCTTTTTGGAAACTGGGGTATTCTTGGTTTCAGTAAAAATAATCATGATGGCCTACAAGAACAGCTTATCGGTTGCACGTTTGGAAGAAAAGCTCAATAAAATCTTGGACAAACTCGAAAAACCCGACAAATTGGAATAAACCCAACTTAACATAAAATCCAGTAAATATGCTGCAGAACACTTATAAGGCCCATGACTGTCAAGAGAAAAAGCGGTCCTGATTCATTGGGGCCTTAATGAGTATCAAGGAAATCAACCCGACTGGCAATAAGCGGGGTACGTTTTTAGCCTGGGCTGGTTGCGCCAGCGGGTTATCTATTTCGTTCGGTGACAAAATATGATGAAATTGAGTGACCTGGGTTTTGATCCATGGTTTGAAGCACATGTCGATGACATCCGACAAGAAGATCAGAGCATTGCTCGCGTGTCAGCAGTTGACCGCAATTCCTACATTATAAGGAACGAACTTAGAGAGATTCCTGCCGAACTTGCGGGGAAGTTCTATTTCCAGGTCGAGTCATCGTTTGAGCTGCCATGTGTCGGCGATTGGGTCACCGTGCAGTATCACAATGATGACACTTCCGCAATCATCCATGGGGTCTTTCCACGAAAAACGTTTTTGCGCCGAAAACGTGCTGGCGTAGAAGTAGACTATCAGATGATTGCAGCTAACATTGACATTGCGTTCATTGTTCAGTCATGTCACTTTGACTTTAATCTACCTAGAATGAATCGGTATTTAGTAATGGCAGCTGACGGACATGTTGAGCCGATTGTCATTCTTGCCAAGACGGACTTGATCTCCCACGGGGAGCTGCAACAGAAGCTTGCGGCTATCAGACATGCCGGCATCACGACCAGAGTTATTGCACTGAGCAACATAACTGGCTCCGGATTTGATGAGTTACAGGAGGTATTAATGTCGGGGCGCACATATTGCCTGCTTGGGTCATCTGGAGTAGGCAAAACTACACTGATCAACCACCTGATGGGACGGGATGCTCTTGATACTAAAGCTGTCAGTGGAACAGGAGAAGGCACACATACAACAGCGCGCAGGCAACTCATTGTGCTTGATAAAGGAATGATCATTGATACACCTGGAATGAGAGAGATAGGCCTTCTGGGCGCCAGTGACGGTGTAAACAAAGGGTTTGAAGATATTAGTGAGCTTTCCAGGGTTTGTCGCTATGCTGATTGCAGCCATACTCAGGAATCAGGCTGCGCAGTTCTTACTGCGATTACAAACGGTGAGTTGAGTCAAGAACGCTATTCCAGCTATATGAAGCTTAAAAAGGAATCTGAGTACCACGAGATGTCGTATATTGATAAACGTAAAAAGGACAGGGCATTCGGACGCTTCATTAAGAGAGCTAAGAAGAATATAAAAAAATGAATACCGTACACCGAACACTAGTAAGCGTTCCTGGTTTTCATCCCCGGCTGGTTGCCCGCACGGGTGATGCACACGTTATCTGCAAAAAATACTTGATAAGTACATATCAATGGGACATACTAATACATATAGATTGTATTGATAGGAGAATTTATGAAGACTACACTCAACATAGAAGACAAATTACTTGACAGAGCATCAAAGTTGACGGGAATTAAGGAAAAAACATCACTCGTCAGGCTGGGTCTTGAAGCCCTTATCGCAATGGAAAGCAGCAAGAGACTTGCAAATCTCGGGGGGACTGAAAAGAAATTAGACGGGATACCCCGCAGAAGGTCGGCAGGCGTGTAAGATGGTTCTTGTTGACACTTCGGTATGGGTCGATCATTTCCGAACCGGCAACATCGAACTTGCAAACCTATTGAATGAAGCCGATGTCGCTTGTCATCTATTCATCGCCGGTGAACTCGCATGCGGTAATCTTTCAAACAGAACTGAAATCCTGACTCTGTTGCGGGCGCTACCGCTGGTAAACCATGCCGAACACGGAGAGGTAATGCAATTTATCGAGAACTATAAACTAATGGGAAAAGTGTTGGGGTACGTTGATATGCATTTGATCGCTTCGGCTGTTTTGTCTAAAGTCCCAATCTGGACACTCGACAAGAAACTCAAAGATGTTTCCTCAAGACTGGGGTTAGACTACCAACAAATTGCCTAACAGCATGAGACAAAGACATGATAACGAACTTTAACCTCGCGGGAGTTTCTGCATGAGCCGTGAAATGTGTTACCGGTGTTTCTGGCCGAAGTCTCTCTGCTGGTGCCCGTCAATATTTCCTATCGAGACCCGTACGAAGGTCCTCATCCTGATGCATCCGAAAGAATACAAACGGGAAAGAGCGGCCACGGGCCGCTTTACGCATCTTTGTCTGCAGAACAGCGAGATTCATATGGGCAGTGATTTCGACAGCCACAAGGCTGTCCAGGAACAGCTTCATGATACGCGGTATTTCCCGATGCTGCTCTACCCGGGAAAGGACGCCATTAATCTTTCGGGAAGCGGCGCGCTCACTGGGTTATTGCAGAACCGCCAATTGCTCGTGATCCTGCTTGATGCAACATGGCGCAACGCCAGAAGGATGTTCAACCGAAGTCTGACTTTGCAAAGGTTACCCCGGCTGGGGATCGTGCCTGAGGAAAAGAGCCGTTATCTCATTAAGAAACAGCCACGCGACTGGTGCCTCTCCACCATAGAAGCTGCGCATGAACTGATGAAGGCACTGGACAAGGCCGGGCTTGATACCTACGCCCGGCCGACCCAGATGCTTGATCTTTTTGCCCGGATGCAGCAGCATCAGATCAACTGCATGCAGGACCCGACACTGCAGAATTATCGCCGCGGGCCAGGACGCAAGGTTGAGCAGTGACGTATTGGCAGTATAATGAACGCGGCTGCACTGAGGCTTTCAGGCGATTTCTTTGTTGAGCAAAATGTCAGTCTTGATATGGTTCATCGTATTGATTTCGTTTGTGTAGCGGCTGCTGTCGACCTGCTGTTCGCCGATATACGGCTTCAGGCATTGCACGGCATGCTCGACCATTTTCGGGTAGACAGCATCATTGAGGAAATATGAGGGGAAGTCGACAAGGCCGCTGTTAAGAAGGGCGTAGAGCTGCGGCTTTGTATAATCCAGGAAATCGAGTTTGCTGAACGTCACGATAATCTGTCCTTCGAAGCTGTTCCAGAGCTTGACAAAGGTGCTGAGATGAAACTCGGGCAGTTTATTGATGTCCTTGAAGATCAAAAGGTCGAAATTCGTAAAGTCCCTGACATACCACTGATCATCCGAGGCGTTAGCGCACGGCACGACGCAGAAGGTCTTTGTGTTGAGCTTAAGGGCATCGGCGTTCATCAGCTTGCCGAGAATGAAGTGGGCGTAGGAGCTGTCCTCATAGCGCAGGGCCATTCTTTTGATGTTCCCTGAATCGAACTTCATAAAAGACTGAACGAGATATCCGAACCTGATATCCTTTCCGAAGAAGGTTTCAATCTTCAGAGAGCCGGCAGGCAGGGGGGGCCGTGCAAAGACCGCCTTGACCCCAAAATCCTTGGCGATTGTCTTCGCCTCATTGACCGAGGTATCAAGGAAGTCCAGTATCCTCGCATCATTCATTCCCTTGCCCCTGAGCCGTTGTGCCAGGATGAACCCGCTGTCCCTGTCTTTGTCTATGATGAAGCAGACCGCAAGAAAGGCAAGGTAGGCCATATATGAAAAGACAAGACCGTTCTTGGTCAGCGATATCTTGAGATCATCGGAGGGCGTATACTGCGGGTTGAGGGCCGTATGTGCCAGGACATAGCCATTGAAGAGCTCCTCAAACGTGCCGATTCCTTTTTCAAAATAATATTTGTTTATCCGGATCGGGTCAACACCAAAGAAGGCCTTTTCATACATCCGGGATATCTCTGAATACAGCCGGGTAGGGGACTTGTAATAGCCGTCGAGTATGCCGCTGCTCTCCCTGATTAATATCTCGACCCCGGCTGTCTCAAACGAGAGAAGGGCATTGCCTTCGGGCTGGATTCCGGTCATGCCGAATATACGGCACAGATTCTTGAAAATCGTTGACTTCAGTATATTGAAGGATTCGACATCCTGAAATACCGGTACGGCATTTTCAGCCTTGAAGATCCTCTTGTGAACATAGTTCCGCAATATCTCCCGAACATTGTCGAGGCCGAGCGTTGTGATCGCGAAATTGATGTCGATAACCCGGTCCCGGTCCCGGGTATGCAGACTGGCTGCCCGGGCAATCACCTCTTCCTTGAAGGTCTGTTCCCGGATCTCCTGCAGTGCCTCTTCCTTCCCCTCTTCGCTCCCGCCCCCGGCCTCCTCTGCACTCTGCTTCTCTTCTTCTTCGAGGGTGCAGATCTCATTGATGAAGGTTGCTATCTTCGTGAGGTTAGGCTCGGAACTTTCGACCTCCATCAGAAGGTTTACCATGGCCGTTAATATCTCGTCCTTCTTATACTGCAGGATGGCCTTGGCCGGTACACTCATCTGGGGCGGAACGACTGCCTCTTTCGGTCTCTTGATCCTCTTGATGATGAACGAAGGGTCATTAAAGGCCCCGGCAAACTCCAGCCCGATAAACTGATTGTCCTCCCAGCGGACAAGGGTTTTTATCTCAATTGTCGAAAGTTTGAAGTTCAATGCGGGACCGTCAGTGCTGAAGCCTGCTGCCTTTCTGATCTTCAGACCCTTTCTGCTGATCTCCACAATGCTGCCGATTCCCTGAACAGGGATCTCGTCAATTACATACCTGTCAAATTTTCTCCGGTTCAGCGGCTGCTCTGTTTCCATGGTCCGTTCCTCATAGAAGAAAATAATATCAGTCTGATTATGTACCAGCAGGAGAATATTATCAATGAAAAAGTTGTCTGGAATCCTCCATCAGACATTCCCTCCAACACGTGCAAACAGAGGCTCAATACTTGTTGGACGGGCTGAAGGCAGTCAAAATATGGTATTATTAAGCACAAGGTGATGACTATGGAACAACAATGTCCTGCACGTACAACACACCGCACGCATACAGAAACCTTCGACAGGCTTTTTTCGACCATCCTTACCGAGCTGAAGGAGAGAAAGATCCCGGGGCTTGACGATGCAGAGGAGCTGGCAATGGCCCTGTCGGTGATTGTCGCTGATGAGCTTAAGGTGGATATTTACCAGTAGTCGTTTTCTGCTGTTCAACAAGGTTTCGTAGGCTATGCAGAAGAAAAATAGAAGCTTGCCTGTGGCGAAAAAGAAACAGAAACACGAGGCACTCCGCTGGATACTGGAGCCGCTGCTCGATGAGCCGAGCTACCTGGAGCGGCCGATGTTCGGCTGCCTTGCCGGCTATCTTCATGGCCGTCTGGTCCTGGTGCTTGCATCGGGAGACGAGCCCTGGAAAGGGGTCCTCATCCCGACCGAACGGCAGTTTCATCCGGCAATACAGGTTGAGTTCAGCGCAGTGGCACAGCACCCTGTTCTGAAGAAATGGCTCTACCTTTCAGAGTCATCAGAGGATTTTGAATCAGTTGCTGCAGATATAGTCGAGGCCGTCCTGCGGAATGACCCGCGGTTCGGGGTCGAACCCGGGGCACGTTCCTCACGGAAGAAGAAAAGCTGAAAAGCCGGCTGGCGTATATTCAAGGATATTCCAGCTCCCCATTGTATAAACCACGCTAACAAAGGAGCAGATCCAGTGTACAAGAAGTTTTATGAGTTTGGAATATCCGACGCAGTACTGAAATCTCTCAGCGACATGGGCTTTGAAGAGCCTACCCCTATCCAGAAGATCGCAATCCCCCCTGCACTGAAGGGCAGAGATGTCATAGGCCAGGCACAAACCGGCACGGGAAAAACCGTTGCCTTTGGCGTGCCCCTGATCGAAAAAGCCGAAAAAGGAAAATTCCCCTATGCTATCGCGCTCGTCCCTACACGTGAACTGGCTGTCCAGGTTGCGTCGGAACTCAACAAGATCGGCCAGAGCAAGGGCGTTACCTGCGTGGCGATCTATGGCGGTCAGTCGATGGAGGGGCAGATACGCAGCCTCAAGAGGGGGGTCGATATCATTGTCGGCACGCCGGGAAGGGTCATCGACCATATCCAGCGGAAGACCCTTATTCTTAAAGAGATAAAAACCATTGTCTTTGACGAGGCCGACGAGATGCTCGCGATGGGCTTCATCGACGACATGGAGACGATATTAAAGGAGATTCCGAAGAAAAGGCAGGTCCTGCTCTTCTCGGCAACGCTCCCCAAACCGATCCGGACGCTGGCCCTGAAGTTCATGGACAATCCCGAGAGCGTCCAGGTCAGCGCCTCTGAACTCGTTGTTGCAAAGATCAAGCAGGTCTTCTACGAGGTGAGGGAAGAGGACAAGATCAAGGCACTCACCCGCCTGCTCGATGTCGAAGACCCTTCCCTGACTCTTATCTTCTGCCATACCAAGAGGGAAGTGGACGACGTATCAAGCAAGCTGCAGAAGATGGGGTATCATGCAGGCGCAATCCACGGCGATTTCACCCAGGACCACCGCGATGAAATGATACGCAAGTTCAAGAAAGGGGACATCGATATCCTTGTCGCTACCGATGTTGCAGCAAGAGGTCTCGATATCTCCGATGTCTCGCATGTCATCAACTTCAGCATACCGCAGGACCCCGACAGTTATGTACACAGGATCGGGAGGACCGGCCGCGCAGGGAAATCCGGCATAGCGATCACCTTTGTCACCCCGCGGGAATACCGGCAGCTGAGGCTTATCGAGCTGTCTGCAAAGACCAAGATCAAGAAAGGCGCGCTGCCGACAACGGCTGAGGTCAAGAAGGCCAGGGAAGACGGGATTGTTGCAGACTTCACCGAGGCGATTACGCAGGGGAAGCATACGGATTACCTCCGGCTGGCAGAGACGCTCCTTGCCCAGCACCCTGCCCCGGTTGTTGCCGCGGCTGCCCTCAGTCTTATCGCCGGTGATCAGGCTGTCAGCGAGATCAAGGAGTTCAGCAGCTCCGGCGAAGGAGCTTCGACCAAGGGCTTTGTGAAGCTCTTCATGACGATCGGCAGGAAAGACAAAATACAGGTTGTCGATATCGTCAAGTCCATCTCTGCAGAGGCCGGCATCCCGGCACGTCGAATCGGCAATATCGCCCTCTATGACACCTTCAGCTTTGTCGAGGTCCCTGCTGACCTGGCAGACAGGGTCGTCAGTGCGATCAATGACGTTGTGCTCAAGGGCAGAAAAGTCCGCATTCAGCACGCCAAAAAAATGCAGCGGCGGTAAGCTTTCCGGATGCATCAGTATGGAGATTGAAAAGCGCCTGACCGCCGATCGGGTCAGGCGTTTCAGGTCAGTCATCTATGCGCATTATCAGCTGAACCGGCGGAAACTTCCCTGGCGCCGGACGACTGATCCGTACCGCATCCTCGTTTCAGAGATCATGCTCCAGCAGACCCAGGTCGATAGGGTCAAAGAAAAATACCGACAGTTCATCTCACTCTTTCCAGGCATCAAATCCCTGGCCGCAGCCCCTCTCTCAGAGGTGCTGCGTGCCTGGCAGGGACTTGGGTATAACCGGCGGGCAATCTCTCTGCATAACGCTGCAAAGCTTGTGGTACGTGAACAGGGCGGCAGGGTCCCTGATGCTGCGGATGCCCTCACAAAACTTCCCGGAATCGGCAGGTATACAGCCGCTGCTGTCATGGCCTTTGCCTATAATGAGCCCGTTGTCTTTATCGAGACGAATATCAGGGCGGTCTTCATTCATTTCTTTTTCAATGACCGGGACCAGGTCGCAGACAGTGAAATACTGCCTCTTGTAGAGCAGACCCTTGATCGCAAAGAGCCTCGGAATTGGTATAACGCCCTGATGGATTACGGCACGCTGCTCAAGAAGGAACACGGGAACCCTGCCAAGAAAAGCGCCCACTACCAGAAGCAGAGCCCTTTCAGTGGCTCTGACCGCCAACTCCGGGGACAGATACTGAGGACAGTCCTTGACTCAGGGGATCTGACTGAACAGCAACTCCTGAAGCAGCTGAACAGCGAACAACAGCGCGCTTTGGCCATACTGAACAAACTGATTGCAGAAGGCTTTCTGATCAGAAAGCGGCAAAGGATTACTCCAGTGTAGTTTTTAATTGCCGTACACCGGCGGGTTAATTTACTGTACCAGGTAGAATATGGATAATAACCTCATGCTGATACAAGCTGTCATATGGATGCTGCTGGCGTTGATATTTTATACGTGGGCGGTTTTCAGCGGACGCCGCCAGGGCCTTCACCGCAAACACCTGATCATTTTCGGTGCAGGTCTGATCTGTGACTTTTTAGGATCGTACCAAATGAACCTGATCGCGACTGCTTACGGCAAACCTCCTGTGTGGCACAGTATATCGGGAATCGCTTCCCTGTCCGGGATGGCGTTCCATTTCCTTCTGGCCCTGATCGCATCCAGCACAAACAGGGCCGAAGCCGCCAATCTGGTCTTCCACCGCGTCAGCATTTCAATTTATAGCTGCTGGCTGCTCGCTTTCTTCGGAGGAGCTGTCGCGGGGGTGATGAGAATGAAGATGATCTCCTGAATGGAAACAACGTCCCGAAGTGACCTGTCCGTATGCCGACAACTCCGGCATTTATCTGATAAACTATTAGCATGAAAAAACCGAAAAGTAGAAAGCAGAAGCTCTGCCTTGAGTGTCAGAAATGCTGCAGAAATATTGCCGTCTACACGCATCCCGACTTTTACGAATGTTCGGCGAAGGAAGTCCTCGCTTTTTATAAAATGCGCGGTTGCGACGTGCAAAAAGAAAACGGTGCGTTTCTGCTCTCGTTTCCTTTGCCCTGCCCACACCTGACCCAGGATGGATGCAGCATTTACGAAAAGAGGCCACAGACCTGTCGGGACTACAATGGGATAGAAGATTTCGGCGACGAGTGTCTCTGGTCCACACTTAAAAAAAGTAAATAAGGGCACAGAGATTGTCCCCTGCTGTTAACCAGAAAATCAGAAAATAGGGACACATCCCTTTTTTCTATAGCCCACGCTTGCAGTAGCTAAATCTGGAATGCAGTTAAATGGGATGTCTATTTATTGTCCCTACGTCGGCGAAGATATTCTGTGGAGAGAAGCCCTTTGTCAACCGACGTCCAAAGTTCCTTCATCTCCCGTCAGGGAAATAAACGTTGACAACATATTTTTTCTGTGATAAAAATAGTCCGTTATATATGAAATATACAGGAGGTGTTTCGTGAATAGGTATCTTGCCACTGGGGTGTTGACCCTCGTTCTGGTATTCTCTGCTTTGCTGTCATCTGCCGATGCCATGTGTGTCTATAATGACAGCAAATACAACGTCAGAGCTTTATTTACGTGTGGTTTTGGATGTTCCAATAATTGGAAGCTGGACCCGAATGATAAAGAGTGCCGGCCCGGCGCAAGCGGTGAAGTCACGGTCTACATTACCAGCTGGACCTCAACTCCCCTGTCATCTATTATGAGGCATGTGAGCAGCCACGGTTGGATTTCCATAGGGGACCATGAGGTCTGCGCATATCATCATGATGGGACCAAGGTCGGGTGCGATGACCGCTGGTAGTGCTGTTGACACCGGGCAGCCGGGATTTTTCAGGACACGATAGATTCTTAACAAGGCAACTTAAAGGAGGAATGAGATAATGTTTATAAGGATATCGATAATCGCGGCTTTGCTCATAACCGCAGCGCTCTGTTTTGTACCGACTGCAGATGCAGACCTGGTCCTTTCAAAGGCAGAGTTTACTGCGGCTGATGCCGACCATGACGGCAGTCTTGACCTGCTTGAGTCCCTGAGGCTGGCGAAGACCCTGTTTGCTGCTGCTGATGCGAACCACAACAACAGGCTTGAGCAGGCGGAGCTGCCGGCATGGGTAGAGTTTAATGAAGTATCGGGGGGGAAGAAGCCATTGCCTGATATTGACGCCAACGGCTATATAGATGAGCAGGAATTTACGGCATACGTTGTTTCTCAGCTGATGAAGATGGACATTAATTCAGACGGCAGGATCTCTGCGGCTGAGTATAAGCATTTTAACCACAGGAGTGACATGGCCAAGAAGGCAATGGATGATTTCAGGGCCGCGGACCTCAATAAGGACGGCAGGGTGGATCTGAGGGAGGCGCTTGAACTCATCAGGAAGAACTTCAAGGAGATCGATACCAATAAAGACGGCTTCATAACGAAGGACGATATCAAGAGCGCGAAGGTTGGCGGTGACTATTATGAGGATATCGACAAAGACAAGAAGATCGACCTGCTTGAGTTCGGGGCTCGCATGCTGGAGGTGTTCTATCGCGCAGACACCAACGAGGATGGGGTTGTGATGCCGCATGAGTATATAGCGTATGTCCTGGACAGAATGGACAAGAACTATGCGTTATCCGCAAGAAAACAATAGAAAGGGAGACGGGAACATGAAAAAGGCCTACGCATTTCTGGCAGCATTGTTTTTTGTCCTGATAACGGCAGACGCCTCTCGGGCAATGTGCTTCTACAACAAAACGAGCGAAGAGATACATATTTCCTTTTCTGAGCCGCATGAATCGTTCCTGTTCAGACATTGGAGTATTGGCCCTAATGACGATAAATGCACGAGGGGAACTCCCATCAACTTCATCGTGGGACAAGGTTATTATCCCCTTTTTGGGAAATGTTACATCCCCAAAGGCGACTGCAAGCACAATGAAACCCAGCATGTCGATGCGCATGGCTGGGCGAATGTCTGCGATACGGGCAATGACTCGTGGACTGTTTACGACCGCGACAACAAAATAGAAGCTAAGGGTTCAGGGCCCGCTTGTCCATAAGGGACCCACGATCATGAAATCACTCCACATCATGCGGGCATTTTCTAACCACCTTCGACTGACCATCCTCATGGCAGGATGTGCCGTACTGCTCGGTGGATGCGGTTCCATCGCGGTTTCGGATAACAAACCTGATGTTCTCATTGACAGACAAGGCATCGATGTTGTTGCCGGCGATGCGGGACGACATTTTACTTACTTTAAGGATAAAGACACGGCCGAGCGGTTCTGCCGCGGGCCGGAGCCTGATTTTTCACGGTCAGGCGAGAGAGGAATTTCGGGCGGGGTCCCCACGATGGCTGGTGGAACGATCGCTGTCGGAGCCAACGCGTCGAAAGGCTCTCTCGATCTGGGTGGACGTGACCCGGCTGTCCTTCTCGCACGCGAACTTATGTACCGTGCCTGCGAGTTGGCGCGTAATACAAACGCGGACCCTCAGACGGAGCGGGATATATTCCTTAAGTCCCTTGCCGCGATCGTTGAGATCGCCAAATCGCATGCAGGGGCAGGGAGTGCTGCACTCGCGTCGGCGCCAACCCCGCCGCCGGCAGTGAACGTCGTTCCCAATCCGATACGAGGTTTCGGCGGCAGCAGCAATCCGCCTGACAACAATACACCCGATGATAAAAAGGATCGGGGAGCGCCATAAGACGTGACCGGCCAATGCCGGCGTTGTCTCATTTAGTTTTTCTCCGCATAATGAATATGCATTAGGGGAAGGCTACTTTATCAGAAAAGTAGCCTTCCCCTTTTCATTTCGAAAAAACCTTCGGAGCTTGCCCGTGGTATTCCTATTTCTCGGTCTTTTCCTTTATCTGATCTCCAGCTTTTTCTACCTTTTCTCCGGCCTTCTCCGCAGGACCTCTCTTTTCGCATGCAGCCAGTGAGAATACCAGCATGCACGATTTAGGCATTCCGGTTAAACCATGTGACTTCCTAAACTCCGCATGGATCCTCTCACAAAATCAGGATATAAATTTGACTTTATCCATTTGTCGGCTTTTGAGATAGTATCGTCTGCACTTTTCTCGGAGTAAAATTCTTTCAGGGTAGTGCCACCTTCTTTGGGGAAATATATGAGTACCCCATGGAAAATACCTCCTCTTTTGATATCCCACCCCTCTGGATGGAAAATACCTTCTTCATCGATATCTTCCCCAACTAAAAGGATACCAAAAAAAAGACCACCGGCTTTTGTAAAACAGTCATACGCTTGTTTCATTAAATACCTCCTCGTGGACGATGCCAAGACTATTTTTCGGCCCGATTCCTTGCTTCAGAAAATGTCCTTCATCCTTTCTCTAATTGTATCTGCTTATCTCCATAAGTCAACCAGGGCATGCCGCCAGAGACCGAGTCCAGGGAAAGCAGTCAAATCGGGGCAGTAGGGATAACGCCGCCCTTAAAACGAGTTGGTGTATACTATAATCGAGGTGAACATGTCTGCAAAAAAAATCGTTATTATTTCCGACGCTACGGGCCAGAGTGGCCTGCATATACTGAGGGCGGCCCTGGTGCAGTTTGAACACACCCACACCACGATCATGCTTATCCACGACATTGATTCCAAGGCCGGGCTCAAAAAGGTCCTCGACCAGGCCAAGTCGGACAAGGCCCTTATAGCTTTTACCTTTGTCAAAAAGGAGATGCGCGACTATGCGACCGCCTATTGCGTGAAAAACAAGATTTTTCATCTCGACATTCTGGGCCCGCTGATCAACAACCTCGCGGCCTATCTTCGGCTGGAACCGCTCGAAACTCCGAGTCTGCTCAGAAAGGTCGATGAACGATACTTCAAACGCATTGACGCGATCGAGTATACGCTGGGACACGACGACGGCAGGGACACCGAGCACCTCGAAGGCGCGGACATTGTTATCGTCGGACTTTCGCGGACATCCAAGACCCCGACCTCGATCTTTCTGGCCCAGGAGGGCTACAAAGTCGCCAATGTCCCGATCGTTCCAGGCATCCCCCTGCCCGAAGAGCTTTTCAAAATCGATCAGCAAAAGATTGTCTGTCTGGTAATCGATCCCGAGGTCCTTCAGAAAATCAGGAGGGTGCGCCAGGAAAAGTCCTCGCTCCCGCCGAGCTACAGCGAATTCAAGAAGATCTTTGCCGAGGTCGAGTATGTCAGGGACCTCCGCAAGAAGCACCGAATCTGGAAAGTCGTCGATACGACGAACAAATCCATCGAAGAGACCGCGTGGGACATCATCCACCATGTGTTCGGAGATCACCAAGAAGAATATAATTGATTCCGGCAAGCAACAGCGCATGTCTTGTATATGTTGTGCGCTGTTCATTGCATTATTTGTCCTTAACTACTCCTCGGGAGGTATGCCCGTCTTCACTCCTTTTTCGTCAAGGTTCACAAAAGTAACCCTCGTCGAGAAGATCTCCTTTTTGTTTTCATCACCGGCCGCTTCATTGAAGACACGGACAGCATATTGAACGGACGTTCTCCCTTTCTTGAGCCTTTCGACTTCGAATCTTAGGACAGACCCCTCTCGTACGCTCCTCCGGAACTCAACACTGTCCATCCCAATTGTGACAAACCTGCAACCTGAAAAATCAAGTGTTGCGGCAATCCAGGCAATCTCATCTACCCATCTCAGCAGATTGCCCCCAAAGAGATAGCCGAAATGATTGAGATGCTCAGGGCGAACGAGTTTATAGTTTTCCATGCGCATCCTCCTGTCTTCAGAAAAAGGCAAAAGGGGCCAGCTACTATATCAGAAAGGTAGCCTTCCCTCTTTTCATATTGATGTCCGAAAAAAACCTTCGGAATGCCTCCGCGATGTTCCTATTTCTCCGTCTTTTCCTTTATCTTGTCTCCAGCTTTTTCTACCTTTTCTCCTGCCTTCTCTACCGCCTTATCGATCTTTTCTCCCGCCTTCTCCGCAGGACCTTTCTTTTCGCATGCAGCCAGAGAGAAGACCAGCATGAGTCCGCAAACCATCAAAAGCACTTTTCTGGTCAATGTCATTGTGACACCTCCTTATATGATATTTCTTCTCCGTTATGGTCTCGCCACCGAGGGCGTCATATGACTCCCGTAATCAGCGAACAATGAAAAAGATTTACCTACCTTTTACCATGTTTAGATGCAATTATCCAATTATAGTATTAGCAAGCGGAGGGGTTCGCTCTTGGGTGCCACCCTTTTTTGCGCATTTGAGAAGGGTGACCGGGGCCCGGGGTGAAACCCCGTATTGGCTAAACCACTCCTGCCCCAAGCGGGAAAGGCACTGCCTGAAAAGGGAACAAGTTGCGCAGCAAAATCCTGAGAAAGCCGCCGGAAGAAGGTAGCAAGCTCCTGCCCCGCATATCACAAGTATTGAATATCCCTGAGAAGTTTACCTCCCGGCTGTCTCCAGGTGGCAGCCAGAACCGGGTCAGGGGAGAGGCCGGCTATGCCTGGCACGGTTGTTGTGACACTTAGCTCAGAGCGTAACAATTTTAAAAAAGGATGAAAGGAGGTGAAGTTATGAAGAAGACAATAGCTCTTATCGTATCTCTTCTCTTTGTTCTCTCCGTTGCAGGGCTCTCTTTTGCAGAGGAGAAGAAGGAAGCCGCTCCGGCCCCTGCTGCCAAGGAAGAGCAGAAGATGCACAAAAAGCATCATCATGCCAAGAAGGACGGACAGTATGTTCACGGCGAGGTGACAGCAGTCGATGCAGCAGCCAATACCCTTACCATAAAAGGTAAGAAGGATGAGGTTACTCTCACGACTGATGACAAGACCAAGTTCCACAAAGGGAAGACCCTTGCTGACGTGAAGGTTGGCGACAAACTGGCTGTCAAATACTCAGAGGCAGACGGCAAGATGGTAGCCAAGAGTATCAAGATGAAGAAGTCCCATCATCGGCATCACGGCAAGAAAGAGATGAAAAAGGAAGAAAAGAAAGAGGAAAAGAAGTAAGCTTTTTTCTGATTAAAAGAAAGGGCACCGCAGTTGCGGTGCCCTTTCTTTTTGGGGGACATGGGGTCAGGTCTTTGACCTTGGTACCCTACTTTTATTTATTTATTATCTTCAATATTATGGGAAGAACGTTGGGGACGTTGTTTCATGTGTTGCATTATTCCGCGCTGTGAGCAGTGCTCTTCCGCCCAACGATTTCCACTCCCATTCCTCATAATTAGTCGGATCAACTTTCTCGTCGGCTTTTGTGAGCCGTTGTCACGGCACCTCTTCCTGCTCTATTGTTACGTGTGCGGCCTATCGAACTCCGCGGCGGATTTTTATATTGATATTTTCATGCTGCCGTCGTATAGTTAAGTCACAAATTATAGAAAAGAGCAAACTATCTGAAAGGGTAGGGCGCAAAGCCACCGGTCCTCAGCTCATGGCAAGGACAGCGGGGTTGCCTGAATAATTTTGAGATACAAAGTTATAAAGGCTCAACCCTTCAGAGGATTGGGCTTTTTTTGTGGAGAAAATATAGCCTGTGATGACTGAATTCAATGACAGAAACTAGACTTAACTGCTGGGAAGTTTCAAACTGCGGCAGGGAGCTGGGCGGCATCAGGGCATATGAACTTGGAGTCTGCCCTGCCTCGACCGATGTCAGGTTCGACAGAATTCATTCTGGGATCAATGCCGGCAGGGCGTGCTGGGTGATACCGGCGAGCATGTGCAACGGACAGCTGCATGGTGATTTTCGGACTAAATTCAGGACCTGTGCACGATGCGAATTTTACGCCAGGGTCAAAAAGGAAGAAGGTGAGAATTTTCGGCCAACAGTCTTTCTTCTGCATATTCTTAACGAAGAACATGAATAGTCCAGAACCATGGCAGTGGGTCCCGGGTTATGTATAATTCTCCACGTTTCATGCGATTTGATCCAAATGCCCCAGAAATTCTTCCATAGTCCTGCTGCGTTTCATTGCCTTAATCGGAAGGGCAAAGTCAGTATCCAGGATAAAACAGACAACCTCTTTAAGTTTGTGCAGTATCTGGGTGTTCCCGTGGAAAATCCCTTGGTACCTGCTGACCAGCTCGCGTAAATAGTACACCAACTCTTCGACACGTTCTTCCCGGCCTGGCTTTATACTACATTTGCCACGCAGCCGCTGGAAAAGCAGGGGCGAACCGATTGCGCCCCTGCCAAGCATCAAGCCGGCAGCGTTCGTGCTGGTGAGAACATCATTCCCGTGCGCAGCAGAATTGATATCGCCGTTGACGATTACCGGCAACGTGGTCTGTTTTACAACTTCTGCAGAAATAGTATGATCCGCCTGCCCTCCATATTTCTCTTTTACGGTACGGGCGTGCAGAACGAGGAAATCAAGCCCAACGTCCTCAAACATCGGCAGGAGCGTGAAGATTTGTCCCGGCGTGTCGTAACCCGATCGTATCTTTACGGAAAGACTGCCGTGCACTACGCGCCTGACAGCGTGCAGAAGATCCGGCAGGCAAGATGGATATTTCAGGAGAGCACCGCCTCCCGCCCCTGAAGTCATGCGTCCTCGAGGGCATCCCATATTGATATTGATGTGCCGGGCGCCCTGGTCCTGAGCGATTTGCGCCGCTGCGACCAGCGCCTCCTGGTTGCTTCCAACAAGCTGAACCACTAACGGTACATCCTGGTGTATTGAAGTCACTTCACGCAGGTCTGCATTAGACATTGCCTGCTTCGAACCGGGACGCACCCTTACAAATTCAGTAAATACAACGTCAGGCCGCACCCACTCGACAAACAATGATCGAAGCGCACAATTCGTAATCCCCTGCATTGGGGCGAGCATCAGCGGCTTACGTGTCTGGTCCCAGGGAAGGTTCATGGTACCCTCATGCGATCGCAAGGCATCTGTTCTACGCAAAAAGGTACCGCATTATTTTATCCTCTGCAGATAGCCATGGGCCTGACCGTATACCGAGGGGCTTGACTCTTCAGAGACATTCTGCACGATGAACTCCAGTGCCGATATGACCTTTTCCCGGAGTGCAGGTTTTAAATTCTTTACGTGCTGGAAGGTGTTTAAGAGCCGGCTCGTCGTTGTCGCATTTATGGGCGCGAGCTCTATCACGGTGTCTGCCATCCATCTGATGCCCTGATCGGTCCATACCATCTTGTTGTTGGTTGCCATAGGCAGAAAGAGCGCTCTTGACCATGTGGGCTGTTTGATATCGAACCCCGGCCGGTTCTTTTCTGTCTCTATCATATCAAAGACATCTGAACATGTTCCGCCTGCTACAACCCGCAGATAATTTGCATAGCCGCTCAGATCTCCGTGCCATGACGAGTATGCCTCTTCAAGTACGCTGCGGCGTGATGCAGCCGAACTCCTGTTCAGGGCGTGCAGTGCGGCCACCCGGTCGGTAGCGGTGGTTGCCGAATAAAAATGATCTAAGGCTATTTTATGGCTTTCTTCTGCATCTTCGATTGCGATCAGTTCAAGGAGAGTGTTTTTAAGCATACGGCCTTCTATCCCGTCTTTCTGGGATTGCCCACCCGATAAAGAATACGTATCCAGCCGGTGAAATTGCTCCACAAGCCGGCTCCGCCAGCGCCGGTTTAACGCCTTCATCAGGCTTTCCCTTGCAACCACAAGCTCCTGGTACCAGGTGCTGTACCCGCGGTCCATGGGCTGTTCGTCGATGCGGAGAAAATATGATTTCAGAGAATATGAAAGATCATCATCAATAAGGATCAGTCCGAAAAGGTCCAGCCAGGCTGTATTTATCTGAGCTTCGGGGTCATGGAGAAGCTTGATCCGTTCTATATCGGTAAGCTGTTTTACGGCATCGACCCTGTTATAGAAGTTGGGGTCCAGACGCGCCTGGAGGGTCCGGACATCAGGGGCGGTATTTTTTTCGATGAAGGTTCCGTAAAACGAGTAATCACGGTTCATTGAGGCAAAGCCGGGGGCCTCGGGGATATCATTAAATACCAGTTCAGCCTCGGCCTCCTTGAGCTGGAAGACCTGGTGAGTCCCCTCGATATCTTTCCCGTTTTTGTCCACCAGGGCGAGTTCGACAGGCAGGTGAAAGGGCGATTGCCCGACTGCGACTTCCTGTCTCAGGTGGATGTGGTAGCGTTTTGCACTATGGTCATAACCGGTTGTGGCAATGACCTTTGGATATCCGATCCTGTAAAGCCATTCTCTTTTGAACTGATCGAGGAAAATTCCAGAGACCTCTTCAAAGCATTCAAAGAACTGGTCTGTATCTGCATTGCTGTTCCGGTAGCGTGAAAAATAGAGGTCTTTGCCTGCACGGAATTTCTCCGACCCCAGGATCAGTCGCAGCATCCTGATTACTTCCGCTGCCTTAACATACGTAACGCCGTCTATGAGTTCATCCGGGTCATTAAAGCCTTCCCTCACGATCCGGCCGGCATGTCCGGCGTCTTCTATGGCAAGGGGCCCAAGGAGAGGGTTGCGTATTCCGTCGACCTGGTTCAATCTTATAAAAGAAGGGTCGAAGAGGCTGGACATAAACTGCCTTTCCACATCAACCGTATATGCCTCGTTCAGCCATACATCAAACGGCGTGTCCATGGTGGTCTCACTGCCGCACTGGTTGTGCTCGAATTCGTGGACTATGACCGCATGGGAATAGAGAAGCGCCCAGTCCAGGGTATGCTCCGTAATCAATGCGGCATCGGTCACTATCGTTGTGTTGCCGACATTTTCCATCCCCCCGAAATTAGATTTGTTCATGCAGATCGTGCGATAGGTATCTCCGGCATATTCGTATCCCTGGGTCTTTCCTACCCAAAGCACAGATTCCTTGAGTATGTCCATGGGTATGCGTGCGTCATTCCTGCTGCCTGGAGGGACCAGATACTCAAGCCTTACTGTCTGTCCTGATTCATAGGTCACTGTCTCCTCAAGGGTCTCCCAGGTGCCGGCGGCCACCAAAAAAAGATACGGGGCCATCGGGATGGTGTTTTCATACGTGACGACCTGTCTTGAGGAATCTCCAGCCTTATGCACAGGCCTTCCGTCCGGGTTCAGTTGCCTGTTTATGTTGCCGTTGCTGATAAGATGGGTGTAAGTGCTGTCCGCCTCAATGGTGGTGGTCATGGTGCATTTGGCGCGGCAGTCGTCGAAGATCGGCATGATTCGCTGAAATCCCCACTGCTGGCACTGTGATATGTACTGTTGAGGGGCCCCGGCCGGGGTGGTGTCTTTATAAATTCCCTCAAGTATGTGATCGGAAGGGCAGCAGCGCGTAAAGGTCCTGAGAAATATTTTTCCCCCGGCTTTTATATCCCCGGCGAGATTGACAATAAGCCTGTTTTTTTCTCGGACATATTCATAAGTCAAAGGAGACCCCTTGTCCAGCGGGCCTGTACACCATTCAACACTGATAATGTCGAGACCGTTTGCATCAAGCTGGAGCTTCCGGAAATTCTGCAAAGCGGTCATTTCGAGGCAATTAGTGGCCTCCACATGATCCCCTGCGAAGTTGAGGTATATTGTCAGGTGATGGAGCTTTACCGGCAATTCTTCAAAATCCTCGCGTATGTATTTATAACGTCTGTCAGCCATTATTTCCTCCTTATCAGACTAATGATACATCGGTACCGGTTTCCCGGACATAATCTTGTCGTTGCGATAATATCGGGGCAGGCAGGAAGACCGAAAAGACTCTGTCTGCAACTCCTCATAGCCATTTCACGGGGCCAGCCAACCTGTTTCCAAATTTATCTGACAGTTATGCCTTCGTTTGCGTGATTCATACTTAGATCATGTTGCATTGCAGAGTATTTAAGATCTTCCTGCCTGCCTTAATCCACTCTTGTCCTAAAACAGCGTGCCCTGTTCCTCGCCCCTGAAATAAAAGGCGTCCTCGATAAGCTCGATCAGGTGGATCACCGGCCTGTCGG